>ERZ773267.570-NODE-570-length-23958-cov-4.993139_pt1 | contig 23958 bp, 23 predicted proteins | sample MGYA00511959_ERZ773267 | MGnify/ENA primary metagenome ERZ773267 (study PRJEB29015, sample SAMEA2738165) | human oral metagenome | biome: human oral; feature: human-associated habitat; material: saliva | place: China | collected 2240 ... | reverse complement strand
TCAGTTGGTTAGAGCGCTGCCCTGTCACGGCAGAGGTCGCGAGTTCGAGTCTCGTCGGATCCGCCAGAATAAAGCCCTTCGGGCTGTTTTTTGTGGTTAAAAAATAGGGCTTAGTGGAGTTTAGCTAGATTTGAGAATGCAAAATGAGGGAAACTTTAAGGAAGTTGATTTTGGCATTTTAATTTTTTAACTTAGAGAATTTTTTCGACAATGAACTGAGTGGCGAGAGGTTTTAATTCGCCCAGAGTTTTTTCGTCATCGATAGTATAGCAAAGGACCGGATGATGAGTTTTGAATTTTTGGATGGCAGGTCGATTTAACATGGTTTGATTGACGCTGAGAAAATCTGGTTTGACAAGACGCCAAATGAGTGGATTATTAACAAAGAAGTCGTATTTTTTTGCTAGGTCAGAATCGTCAGAGAGCAGGAGTCCGACGGGAATTTTGGGATGATGACGTTTGACCCAGTGGACGATGCGGGGGTCGAAACTTTGGAGATAAATTTTTGGGTCACGATAACTTTTGAGATATTTCTCGAGCGCAGTGAGAACGGTTTTGCCATAGAGGGAAATATCAGAATGCTCGGTGGTTTTTAGCTCGATTAAGATGGGAACTTTGGCGCGAACTAAATCTAATACCTCGGAAAGTTCGGGGATAGTTTGATTAGTGGAAACACCATCGGAATTAATCAATGGAAGTTTTTTAAGAATATAAAGACCGGTATCTTCAAGATTGTAAGATTTTTTAGTCATCCGCAGAGTATCGTGGTCGTGAAAAACTGCGAGCTGGTAGTCTTTGGTAAGATGAATATCCAGTTCGATAGCATAATTCGCGAGCAGGGCACGCTTAAATGCGGAAAGAGAATTTTCAGGAAAATTCTTGGCGCCTTGATAAGTCCCGTGCATGCCGCGATGAGCGATGAGATCCGAGATGAGGCTCTTCATAACCTCATTATACATTAAAGAAAAAATAATGTATAATGTCTCTATGCCATTGTAGCTCAGTTGGTAGAGCAGCTCATTCGTAACGAGCAGGTCACAGGTTCGATCCCTGCCAACGGCTCCATTTTTATTAAGAGCTTTGTGATATAATAGATGAGAGATTTATGAAAGAATTAGGGCAAACATTTAGAACAATTTGCCGAGAGCAACGTGGGTTGCTGGCGACGATGATTGTACTTGCGGTGTTGTCGCTGGGATTGTTGATTTTTTCGCTACTTAATTTGAAGGCGGGAAATCCGAGTGTGAAGGTGGGGTACGGGGATATTGGTCGTTATCAGGGCGGAGAATGGTCTAGTATGAGAAATGCGGGGGGTTATCGAGATGGGAACTGGACAATGATGTTGGTGTTTCCAATTTTTGCATTAACGCTAGGATTTTTGCATAATGTGTTGGCTGTGAAGTTGTTTAAACAGCGGGGGAGCGGGCTGGCGACAGTCTTAGTAGCCGTAAGTATTTTGCTTGTGGTGGCTGGTTTTGTAGTTTTGATACGCCTAGTAGGACAAGGATAGATGGCGAGAGATATTGAATTACCGCGAGGCAAAAGAACACCATTATATCGATTTTTGGAAATTTTACCGGGTTTTTTGAGTTATTTTTTGATTATTTTGTTGGTAGTTTTATCTTTGATCAATCCGATTTTAGGTTCAATTTATGTATTATTTCTGATTGCGGTGACTCTAGCGAAAGCGGTGGGGATTGCGGTGCGAACAACTCAGGGTTTTGAAGTAGTAAAAAAGGCACAGAAAGTGGATTGGCAAGCGCGTTTGGCGGATTTGAGCAAGCCACAGGAAAGCTTCGAAAGATTGCAGAAGAGGAAGGATAAGAGTTTTGACTTTAAACAGCATAAAGAAAATCTGCGGGCTTTGGCGACCAAGACAGATTATCCGAAGCCAGAAGAAATTTATCATGCGGTGATTATGGTGGCATATAACGAGGGGTTGGAGACAATGGTGCCGTCAGTGGAGGCGGTACAAAAAACTGGTTTTGATAACCAGAGGATTATTTTCGTGTTGGGTTATGAGGAGCGGGGCGGTTTAGAGATGGAAGAAAACGCGCAGGCTTTGAAAGAGAAGTTTGACGGAGTATTTTATGATTTTATTTTAGTAAAGCACCCGGATGGGTTAAAAGGCGAGATCAAGGGAAAGGGACCGAACTTGTGTTATGCAGCGGAGCGCTTGGCGGAGTTTGTGAAGCGGGAGAAAATTGTAACAGAAAATGTTATCGTGACGTCACTAGATAGCGATAATCAGATGGCGCCGGGATATTTGGATTATGTGGCCTATGAATTTATCGTGCATGAGGATCGACAAAATTTGAGCTATCAACCAGTCTCGCTGTTTATGAATAATATCTGGGAAGCAGCGCCGCCGATGCGGGTGATTGCAGTATCAAATTCGTTTTTTAATATTATTAATACAATGCGACCGCATTTAATGAGGAATTTTGCATCGCATTCACAGCCGTTGAAGGCGCTAGAAGCGATGGGTTTTTGGAGTAAGCGGACGATTGTAGAGGACGGGCACCAGTATTGGCGGAGCTATTTCTTTTTTAAAGGTAAATATGATGCAATTTCGATTAAAGTGCCGATTTATCAGGATGCGGTAATTGAGGATACTTTATGGAAGACTTTAAAGGCGCAGTTTGTACAGTTGAGGCGGTGGGATTATGGTGCGAGCGACGTAGCGTATGTGGGAGTAAGACTATTTAGTAAGGAATATAGAAAAAATTTTTGGAACTTGCTGCCAAAGTTTATACGGTTGCTTGAGGGACATGTGACATTAGCTATTATGGCGCCGATGATTGCGTTTGGTGGCTGGGTGCCGAGATTATTGAATTTTCGGTCAAGAGATCTTGCAACTTATAATTTGCCGAATACAGTAAGCTGGACGCAGTTTTTTGCGTCAATTGGCTTGTTTATCACGATTTTATTATCTTTAAGGATGTTGCCGAGGCGCCCGGCGAAGTACCCTAGAAAGAAGACGGCGGCAATGGTTTTGCAATGGCTGCTTATGCCGATTATTGCGATTGTTTACCAGTCGATGGCAGCATTTTATGCGCAAACTAGGTTAATGGCTGGGCGATATATGGAAAATTTCGATGTGACGAAGAAAGTAGTCAAGAAATAATTTTGTGAAGGGGATGAGTGAGCTTGATAACGACTTTTCGTTGATCAAAAAAAGAAAACTGAAGTTTTCTTTTTCTTATTTGGTGGGTCGCGAGGGGCTCGAACCCCCGACCTTCTCGGTGTAAACGAGACGCTCTAGCCAACTGAGCTAGCGACCCATGAGAGATATTTTACCATAATAGGCGAAGTTTTGCTAATTTTATGCTAAAATATAAGGAGTAATTAATTTTCTGAAAGGAAGGATAAAGCATGAGCAAACCAGAAAATGCTGGAAAAGCCCAGAAGAGTCAGCTTGAAACAATGCGTCATAGCTTGAGCCATATTATGGCGGCAGCGGTGCAGGAGCTTTATCCAACAACAAAATTTGGGATTGGACCGGCGGTGGAAAATGGGTTTTATTATGATATGGATTTTGGGGATCAGAAGGTGACGGAAGCTGATTTGGTGAGAATTGAGAGGAAAATGCGAGGGATTATAAACCGAAATTTGCCGATCGTAAAAGAGGTAAAATCACGTGAGGAAGCTTTGTTGTGGGCACAAAACAGTGGCCAGAACTATAAGGCGGAGTTGATTGCAGATTTGCCGCAGGACGAGGAAATTTCTTTTTATAGGTTGGGGGATTTTATGGATTTGTGTCGTGGTCCACATGTGAAAACGACTGGCGAGGTAGGTGTATTTAAGTTGATGCGAGTAGCGGGGGCGTATTGGCGAGGAGACGAGAAACGGGAAATGTTGACGCGGATTTATGGGGTAGCTTTTGCAAAGCAGGGTGATTTGGAGGAATTTTTACAGCGGCAGGAAGAAGCAAAAGCGCGGGATCATCGTAAGGTGGGACGGAATTTGGATCTATTTTGTTTTTCGGATTTAGTAGGGGCGGGATTACCGCTGTTTACGCCAAGAGGGACGGTGTTACGTGAGATGGTGGGGAATTATTCACTGAGCTTGCGAGCGCGGGCGGGGTTTTCGAAGGTTTGGACGCCGCATATTACCAAGCTGGATCTTTATAAAGCTTCAGGACATTATGCAAAGTTTGGCGACGAGCTATTTATCGTCCATTCGCAGGTGAACGGGGAAGAATTTGCAATGAAACCAATGAATTGCCCACATCATGCGCAAATTTTTGCTTCAAAGCCGCGGACTTATAAGGAAATGCCAGTGCGCTATATGGAAGCGACGACGGATTATCGTGATGAAAAAACTGGGGAGTTAGGCGGATTATCCCGGGTCAGGTCTTTGACTCAGGACGATTCACATGTCTTTTGTCGAGCTAGTCAGATTGGGGCGGAGATTGAACAATTAGTCAAAATTGTACGCGAACTTTATGCAACAATGGGGATGAATAAACTGCGAGCGCGGTTATCTTATCGCAGTGATGAGGATAAGTATTTAGGCGATAAGCAGCTTTGGCAGATGGCGCAGGAGCAAATTAAGCAGGCAGCAATAGAGAATAAATTAGACTTTTTTGAGGCGGAGGGGGAAGCGGCGTTTTATGGACCCAAAATTGATTTTATGGCGGAGGATGCAATTGGGCGTGAACACCAGGTAGCAACAGTACAACTAGATTTTGTGCAGCCAGAACGATTCGAATTAGAGTATGTGAACGAAGCAGGTCAGAAAGAGCGTCCGGTAATGATTCATCATGCGACTTTGGGCTCGATTGAGCGGTTTTTGTCGGTATTTATTGAGCACACTGGTGGTTGGTTCCCGTTTTGGTGTGCGCCAGAACAGGTGAGAGTTTTGACGGTAAATAATCAAGTTGATACTTACGTTGAGGAGGTGAAGGCGATACTTAGAGGGGTGGTGTTAGATAAACCGTTGAAATATAATGAGCTCAGATTTGAAGTGGATCAATCTGATGATTCTTTGGGAAAGAAAATTCGTCGAGTGGCAGAGTTAAAAGTACCAGTAGTTTTGATTGTGGGTCCAAAAGATATGGAGGAAAGAAAGATTAGCGTGAGGTTAAGTGATAGAGAAGAGAAAATTGGCTTGAATAGGTTAGGCGACTTCCTGCGGGCTTTATAGAAATGATGAAAAAAAGGCGCTATAGCGGTCCAACAATTGTGATTGTGGGTCCGACTGGGTCGGGGAAGACTGGGGTAGCGATCGAAATTGCGCAGGAGCTGAGGAAGATAGCTGGTGGGGTGACTCAGGTAGAGATTATCTCGGCTGATTCGCGGGCAATCTATAAAGAAATGGACATTGGCACGGCGAAACCGTCTAAAATTGAACAGACAGAAGTCTTGCACCATGGATTGGATTTGGTATGTCCGGGTGAGCGTTTTACGGTGGCAGATTGGAAACAATATGCCGAGCAAAAAATTACCGAAATCCGAGCAAGAGGGAATTTGCCGATGGTGGTAGGAGGAACGGGGTTATATGTGGACGCGCTAGTGTTCAATTACCAGTTTAACGATATTGTGCAAAAAAGTTGTTCAGACCGTGAAAAGATGAGTTCGGGATATAAAATTTTTGGGATCAAGTGGAATATGGAAATGTTGCGAAAAAGACTTGTTCAAAGAGTGAATAAAATATTTGTTCAAGAATTGTGGGAAGAGACGGCTTTTCTAGCGGCTAAATACGGTTGGGAAAGTCAGGCAATGAAAAGTAATATCTATCAATTTGTTTGGAAATATTTAAAAGGAGAACTCAGTCTAGAAGAAGCAAAAGAAAAAAGTGTGACAGATGATTATCAGCTGGTAAAGCGACAAATGACTTGGTTCAAAAGAAATCCGGAAATTGAATGGCTGTCGCTTGCCGAAATGAAGAGACGCGTGCTAGAATATATTCAAGATGAGCAAAGAAAGTAATTCGCCAATTGAAAAATTGTTTGGCTCGAAGACACGGGCGAAACTATTAAATTTATTTTTTTCTAATCCAGAGAAATCTTACTATGTCCGAGAGATTACCAGGGTAATTGAGGAGCAGATAAATTCAGTACGTAGGGAACTATTAAATTTAGATAGTATTGGCGTCATTAAAAATGAAACCTATGACAATAAAGTTTATTACTCAGCGAATACACGGCACCCATATCATCGGCCATTAGTAGAAATGTTTGGTCGCAAAGTGGAGGCTGGGCAAACTGGTGGAGAGACGACGACATGGGAAGAGAATATCCGGCCAGTGCGAAAATATCTTGAGGCGTTAATTGTAACTAATCGTTTACCCGGGCAAGACGGAGTAGACCTTTTGATTATCGGCGATGACAAGACAAAGAAATTGACGCGTTGGGCGGATGTGATGGAGCGAAAACAGGGAAGGCCGCTGAATTATGTGATTTTGAGCCCTAATGATTATTCTTATCGACGTAGTGTAAGGGATAAATTTATCGCGGATGTCCTAGAGATGGAGATTAGCGAAACAATTGATCCTGGTAAAATTTTGGATTTAGAATAGAGAAAGGGAAAAATGTTTGAAATTGAGAGTAAAAAACCAGAAGAAATTACGATAACAACTAAGCAAACCAGCGTAATTTTTAATGTCGCACAATTTTTGATTGATGCTAATCTGCCGGTGGGGAAAATTAAGGGGCCAGGCGAATTTGAGCTGGGCAATATGACGATTCGAGGGATTGGAGTTTCGGACGAGCGAGTGATTTATGTAGCGGAAATTGATGGTGTGCGGATTGGGATGACTGGTGATATCGAGGAGGGACTAGACGAGTTGGGGCCAATTGATATTTTATGTGCAGCTTCGACGAAAGTAGTGAAAGAGGTAAATCCGAAGCTGGTGATTGCGACTGGTAATGTAGATGGGATGGTGACAGATTTGAAATTGACAGCAAGGACCGAGAAAAAATTGAAAATTAAGAATGTAGATGCGCTACCGATGGCGTTAGAAGTTGTCGTACTAAATTAAGCGAGATGATGGAAGTGAATTTAGTGGGGATTTTGATAGTTTTTGGGACCGTGATTGGTTCGATGGTTTTGCATGAGTTAGCGCATGGATTGGTAGCGTATTGGCTGGGGGATGATACTGCAAAAAGTGAGGGGCGGCTAACGCTGAACCCGATTAAACATTTAGATCCGGTGTTGTCGGTACTGGTGCCAGTAGTACTCTATATGACGGGCGGACCGATTTTTGGTGGAGCTAAACCGGTGCCAGTGGATTCGCGGAATTTGAAATATAAAGAATGGGGGATGGCGTTGGTAGCATTAGCGGGGCCAATGACGAATTTTATTTTAGCGTTTATTGGCTTTTTAATTTTTCATTTTGCACCATCTTTGGCGATGAACCCAGTAGGTGAAATTTTCTTGAGGCAATTAGTGCTGATGAATTTAGGGTTTGGCATATTTAACTTAATCCCGATCCCGCCACTAGATGGTTCGCGTATTTTATACGCGATAGCGCCGGATGGGGTGCGATCAGTAATGCTACGGATGGAGGCGGTGGGGTTGATTGTAATATATATATTGATTGCGAGCCTTGGTAGTGTATTTTCTGACCTGATGGGACAAGCAATTCAGGTAATTTTAGATTTTTTCCAACTGATAGTGAGTGTGTTATAATGGAGATAGCCCTAGCGACGACATGATTTTCCTGAATAATCATGTTTTAGGGATTTCGTGGCAGGTTCCTGTGGGAGCCGCGCATAAGATTTTACCCACCTTGTAGTTATTACGGGGAAAACAAAGTCGTTAGGGATTTTTAGATAACTGACGGAGGAGGTTGATGAAACAGCGCGTCAGAGTAGTGGGAATTGTGAAAAGCGGTGACGCTTTTTTGTTTTTGAAAAAGAAAAGTGAAAGTGCTGCTGGGCCGTCGATTTGGACTTTGCCGGCTAGTAAAATTATTTTTGGTGAACAACCCGAGGAAGCAATGGCGCGGATTATGTATGAAGATCTGGGCCTGCAGGCAGAATCGTTGCGACTGAAAGACGTAGTGACTTTTATTGCTGCGAATGATGAGAAGCAGGTGGCGAATTTATATATTATTTATGAAATTGGCGTTTCGAAACAGGCGAAGTTGGAGCTGAGTGAAAAATATCGAGCTTATCGTTATATCAAGGGGGTGGAGACGGGGGAGATGAGACTAGATGAAACGACGATGGCAGTAATGCAGTTAGAGTCGGGTAAAAACGAGGAAGTTATTAATTATAGAGGAGCAGCGCACGGGGCGACAATTTATGTGGATGGGGCTTCAAGAGGTAATCCAGGGGCGTCAGGAATTGGCTATCGCGTTGTAGCGGAAGATGGACGGGAGCTGATGAGAGGGAACGAGTTTGTAGGGTTTGCGACGAGCCGCGTGGCAGAATATTATGCGTTGAAAAAAGGTTGTGAAGTTGCGATTGAGTTAGGGATTAAATCGGTGCGTTTTGTGAGTGATAGTTTAATGGTGGTGAATCAGATGAACGGAGTGTATAAGGTGAAGAATCATGATTTATTTAGGATTTATCGAGATATTAGACGGCTTTTAAAGAATTTTGAAGCTTGTGCTTTTATTCATGTAAAGCGAGAGCAGAATAAAGAAGCCGATGCTGAAGCGAATCAGGCAATCAACGAACATGGGGTGTTTGGGACGAAAGTGTGATAGAATAAGGGAGAGCTTGAAAGACAATCGCTGGAGTTTTCTCCAGAGGAAAGTCCGGGCAGCACAGGGCACAGTAGTCGTTAACGGCGACCGTTCGCGAGGATAGGGAAAGTACCACAGAGACAATACCGCCTTCGGGTAAGGGTGAAAAGTGTGAGGTAAGAGCTCACGGTACTAGATGGTGACATTTAGTAGTGGCAAACCCTACTGGCTGCAAGGAGTGCTAGATACTTTGGCCCGAGGATGCACGCTCACCGCTTGAACTGTAAAGCAATTTGCGGTCTAGATAGATGATTGTCGGTTCGAAAGTTTTGACTTTTGAGCTACAGAACCCGGCTTATTGACAGCTCAACATCAAAAAACTTCCCGAGAGGGAAGCTTTTTGCGGCTAAGTTATTTAGCTTTTAGCAATGACACCTTTCTTTTTGAGGGTACGTAGAGCAGAGGCCGAAACGTTCACTTTGATTTTTCTGCCATTTACAGTGAGAGTTTTTTTCTGGATGTTCGGTTTAAAGACTTTGCGAGTTTTTCTCTGAGAGAAAGAAACATTATGCCCGTACATTTTGCCTTTACCGGTAATTTCACAGATAGCCATATTATTCCTTCTCCTTTACCGTGTTAATAATTGCTTTGAAAGTATCGGGATGATGAACGGCGAGGTCGGCTAGAATTTTACGATCTAGGTGGATATTATTGGCTTTCATGCCAGCGATTAGTTGAGAGTAGGAAACTCCGTATTCACGAGCGGCATTATTGATGCGAGTAATCCAAAGAGAACGGAAATCGCGTTTTTTATTGCGGCGATCGCGGTAACTGTAGCGGAGAGCCTTAATGACACCCTGTTTTGCTAGGCGAAAACTGCGAGTGCGGTAATGCTGCATGCCTTTGGCAGCTTTTAGAATTTTTTTGTGCTTAGCGCGGGCGGGAACGCCTCGTTTAACTCTCATGATTAAACTCCCAATGCAGTTTTAACGTTTTTAGCAATTTTTCCTTGGACAAAGGCAGCAGTTTTCATGTTGCGTTTGCGGGATTTGGATTTTTTGGCAAGAATATGATTGCCGAAAGCCCGTTCGCGGACTAGTTTACCGGAGCCGGTAATCTTGATGCGCTTAGCGGTGCCTTTATGCGTTTTTAACTTTGGCATAGGTTTTCCTTTAAGTTAGTGGTTGATAGGTGGCTGAAAAGTCAGCCGAATTGGTGCGATCAGGGAACCGTGGAAGTAGGAAAATTACTTCTTCCGTATTCCGACTGATAGGTTGCGTCCGGCAAATTGAGGTTTACCCTCGACAATGGCAATTTCTGCGACCATAGCCAGGACTTTATCAAGGAGCTGTTGACCGATTTCGCGGTGAGCCATTTCGCGACCACGGAAGATAATCATGATTTTGACACGATCGCCGTCGTCGAGAAATCCCTTGATTTTGCGGACTTTAATGTTAAGGTCGTTGTCGCTGATTTTGAGACCGATTTTCATCTGCTTAAGCTCGGCTTGTTTTTCGCGAGCTTTTTTGCGATTTTTAGCGGCATCTTTCATCTTTTGGTATTGATACTTACCCCAATCGATGATTTTGACAACGGGAGGGTCGGCGGCGGCGGAGATTTCGACGAGGTCGACACCTTGTTTTTCAGCTAAGAGTTGGGCCTCACGGCTCGACATAATACCGAGCTGCTCCCCGCTGGAACCGATGACACGTACCTTTGGATAGCGAATTTCGCTGTTGATTTTGGTGCGTGAATGATGGTTACTTATGTTGGGGTCCTTTCTCTTTGACTTTAACGGTATCATTATAGCAGAAGAAGAGGGAAAATACAAGAGTGAGCTAGCGATTTCTCAGAGAAAGAGCTTCAGAAATTTGTGGAACGTCGATAATAGCTTGGCGGTCGAGGTCGGCGATGGTTTGAGCGACTTTGATGACTTTGAAATAGCTACGGGCAGACAGAGCTAGTTGGTTAGAGGCAGACTGAAGGAGGTCGTGGGCGGAAGCAGTGAGAGGAAGTTTGCTCGCCTGATGGGAGGAAAGAGAGGAGTTGAAGATGAGAGCGCTTTGGTAGCGTCTACGTTGGCGATCGAGAGCTTGCTTAATCTGTGCAAGAGCGGATTGATGTTCAGAGGTGCTAGCAGGGGGAGAACGATGAAGATCGGAAGTTGGAACTTTAGGAACAGAGAGGCTAAGGTCGATGCGGTCAAGTAGGGGGCCGGAGAGCTTACGTTGATAATGAGAAATTTGTTGAGCAGAACAGCTGCATTCGTGGGTAGAATCACCGAAGTAACCGCAGGGACAGGGGTTCATAGTAGCGATAAGGATAAAATCAGCTGGGTAAGTGGATTTAGAGTGTGCTCGTGAAACAGTAATGAAATGATCTTCCAGGGGTTGGCGGAGGGACTCGAGGACGATACGAGGATATTCGGGTAGTTCATCGAGAAATAAAATACCAAGGTGAGCAAGAGAAACTTCGCCGGGAAGAGCCTGGGCGCCACCGCCAGTGATTGCTGAAAGAGAGGCGGTGTGGTGTGGTTGGCGAAAAGGTCGTGTCGTGATGATTTGATCGTTGGGGCTGGCTAAAGAGTGTAGCTTGGTAACGGCGATTTGTTCTTCTATTGAGAGAGCGGGGAGAAGGTTAACAGCAGTTTTAGCAAGCAGAGTTTTACCAGAGCCGGGAGGTCCAGAAAGGAGAAGATTGTGATGTCCAGCGATAGCGATAATAAGGGCTCGTTTAGCGAGACTTTGGCCACGAATATGATCAAGAAGTGGTTGGCTGATATCTGTTTTTATATTTTTTACAACAAACGAGGGTGGGGTGAGAGACTGAATTTTTTTGAGGTGCAAAAAGAGGGTACGAAGGTTTGGTACGCCAATAATTTTGATACCAGGGATGAGGGAGGCTTGTTGAAAGTTGGCTATTGGGAGATAAATTTCCTGAAGACCAGCGGCTTTAGCAGCTTCGACGATATTGATAATACCGCGGATAGGACGAAGGTTGCCGTTGAGGGAGAGTTCGCCGACGAAAAGTTTGCCTTTAATATCGGATTGGAGAAGTTGCTGAGAGAGGACAAGGACAGAAAGAGCAATTGGCAGATCAAGGTGTGGGCCATCTTTTTGCAGCTCGGCTGGCGCGAGGTTAATAGTGATTTTGTGAGTTGGGAAAGAAAATCCGGAATTAATGAGGGCACTACGGACGCGCTCTTTGGCTTCGGAAACGGTTTTATTGGCGAGTCCAACGATGAAGAAATTAGGGAGTCCTTGGTTAGTGTCGCCTTCGACTTCTACGAGGTGGCCATTATAACCAAAGGGAATGGCGGAGTGGACTAGAGAAATCATAGGGTTAGTGTAGATGCCTGGTTGAGATTAGCAAGCATAAAAGAAATTAGGAGACTTAGGACTCTGAACGATAAGGGATTGAAATGCTGGGCTCAAGGAACGGTTGAGTGGGGTAGTATAGATAACAGAGGTATGATATAATAGGATTAGTTGGGGCTGACAAAGCTTAGACGGATTATTAACAGATATCAAGCACGACGATTGATACCGTAAGTATTGAATAAGTGAAGAAAAAACAACTTCCAAGCACGTGCTTTTCGCACCTGCTTTTGCTTAAGATTTAATCTGAAGCTGGCTTGACACTGAGTTCTCATAGGTGGCAAGTTATCAGAATAATGAGAATAGGACAAATGGCGTGACTAAACATTGGTCCGAAATTTTAGTTAAGGCGACTAGTAGTTTTGTCTTTTGCTGCTATTAGGTTGAAGCCGAGAATTAAAACAAAAGACTATGCGTGTAGAATGATATCATGGAAATTTTTCGGACCCGGAGGCAGTATCCGGCAGCTCCACCAACATTTTTTGAAATTTTAATTTATTGAAAGCAAGACAAAAGACCGGTAACTGCGAGGAAAACCGGTCTTTTGCGTAGAGCGTGGAGTTTTTTGGCTAAATTTTTGTTTTTGGCTTTTGAGTAATTTTTTTACTCATCAGCTACCTCTATAATAAGACAGAAAAATACTTATGTCAATGGTTTTTTGCATACAATTTTTATAATTTTTCCGGGAGTTTTCCACAGCTTTGGAGAGGGTTTTGGGGAGCTAGGAAGAAGCCTTTAAATGTAGCAGATGGTTGGCAGGGAAAGGTGCTAGGAATTTGAGAGGGTGGTGTGAGAAGCTAAAAGAGAATATGATGATGTTCTGATGTTCTGCTGGTTTTGGTTTGGGTGCGGTGGGAGCTTGAGGCTAGCTACGGTGAAAGCTTGAGATTAGCTGTGATGGAGTTGTAGGCAAAATAAATTGTTTGAGTTTAGTATATTGTGACGAGTGAGGTTAGTGGGGTCTAAATGTAGTAATGAATTGAATAATGAGGCTGGATTGAATGAATAAAGCCGCTAAATTGAATGGACGAAGCTGATTTGAACGGCGAAGGAATACACACGAGGGACTGAGGACTAAATATAAAGGACTTAGTTGAATGAATAGTAGGGATTGGGGATAGGAGGGCGTTGGCTGGTTTTTTGTTTAATTTGCTATTAAGGAATATTAAAGATTTTTAGAAAAGGCGATGGTGAGGTAGGGCGTGGTGGGGCAAGGCGGGCTTGAGGGCAGACTTGGCACGAAAAAAGCGAAGTGCTAAAAAGGGTGAGTAAAAGTGGGGTTAAGTATAATACAGAGATTAATAAAGAAAGAGGAGATAATAAATTGTACGATAGTGGGGATAGATGGAAAAAAGATCAAAAGAGAACGAAGGAGGGTGATTTTAAGTAAAAATGACTTTATAAGAGGAGATTGAATAAATAAAAAATACAACGATTTGATGAAATGGGCTAAATAAATAGTAATATATTGTGAAAAATACAACAGTGTAGAAAAAAAGCTATAACAGATAGATAATCTAGAAAATATAGTGAACGTTGTAAAAAAGACTATAAAAATATAGAACAAAAGACTTGTTAATTGAAGAAAAATGTGCTAGCATAGAGACATCGCAGGAGCGAAAACAAACATTAAAAAGAAAAATTCATCTTGATAAGACGTTAGAGGATTTGATGAATTTTGGAGAAAAAATGAGAAGCAAACTAGAATAGACTTGGCGGGCAAATAGGTAATTTCTAGCCATAAATTACAACCAGGAATTACCTATAGCTCCGCTAAGCATAGCGTTGAGTGCGCCGGGAATCGACTTGTCAGTACTTTAAGGAGAAATAGGACGAGGAGAAAAACGGTAAGGACTATGCTCCACTAAGGTGGAGCGGTCAAAAAGCATAAGAGCGGATAAAGGTTGCGGCTTAGAGTAATATGATTAGCGCTGGATAACCTCCGCTCTTGATGCTCCATTCTTGTACAAAGGGAGGCGCTTTAGATGATGCAAAGTATGCTATACTTTAGTGGTTATGTTTAATTTAGGACTACTAGTAGCAAGTTTGATCTCACTTGTGGTGTTGGCAGTAATTTTAAATTTAACAACTCCTACGGAAATTGGTCCGTTAGGGGTTTTAGTTTTTTTTACAACGTGCTATGTATTATTGTTTGGAATTGCTAATTTGTTAGTAGGATTGTTTTTTAAGCTGATCGGTAAAAAACAATCTCAGAGAAAGACCAGATTATATGGGGTAGTTGTGGCGTTTGCGCCAGTGATGTTGCTGTTAGCCAGGGCGTTTGGCTCTATGAACTGGTGGACGCTGGGACTAGTGGGTTTATTTGAAATTTTGGGGTGCTTCTTGGTGTATAAGCGAGTTTAATGTGATAGAATAAGCTTATGGATAATAATCTGGAGAAAGTTGAACGGCCGGATATGACGCCGCCAGAGTTGAAGAAGGCGCCAGTGCCGGAGTTGTGGGCACGGGCGATGGAAACACCAGATGAGCTTGAAAAAGAAAGCTTAGGGGAAGTTCGAGATGTGGAAAGTGGGGAAATTGAAAGAGTTGGTCAGTTTGAAAAAGAGCAGACCAGGAATCAGGGAATTGGAAAAGAACGAGCTTATGGACTAGAAAGAGAACAGGCGGCGATGATGGGAGAGGCACTGCTGGGTGCAGCGAGCGATCAAGAGAGTGCGGCTATGGACCAAAAACAGGGAGCTGACCAGAATGCTGATAGTAATGTAGCATCAGTTGTGAAAGACGAGATGCCTAAAAGTTCGAGAGATAGCGATAAGTTGGATAAGACTTGGTTTGAAGCAGTTGATAAAGTTGTGAAAAAATACGAGGACGATCCTTACGAACTGGTTGGACAGCTGCAAGATAGTCAAAAAAAGTTTTTATTACAACGATATGGCAGGAGATTGGGCAAACAAGATGTCACTAGTAATTTACAGAGGTATAAAGCGTAATGCTTGGGGGTGGGATGTTGTCGATTGTTGTAATAATTACTGTTTTTGTTGGGTCTGGGGCGGTGATTTGGTTGAAGCACATAGCAGAGCGGCGAACGAATAAAAATTATGAGCGGGCGCTCAAGATGGTACCAATGTTGATTCATCTGCCGCCGCAAACTGATGATATTCAGGTAGGAGGACGCGACGAACGGGACGTGACGAATGAGGCAATTTCAGAGGCGCAGGTGATGTATTCGATTATTGCCTCGACGGTGACGAAGGGCTTTAAATCAAGAATTGATGGGCAAAAACACATATCTTTTGAGATGGTTTCGAAGGACGGATTTATTAAGTATTACGCAGTAGTTCCGGCAGTTTTGACAGAGACAGTAAAGCAGGCGATCGTGTCTTCATATCCGACAGCGCGGTTAGAAGAAGTGGATCAGGAAAATATCTTTTCAAAAGAAGGGAAAGCGATTGGGGTTGGGGGCGGTGAGATAACTTTGAGAGAAGATTATGTTTATCCGATTGCGACTTACGAGGAGGCGAAATGGGATGCTAGCTCGGCAATTCTGAATGCTTTGTCGGCAGTGAAAAAAGGTGAAGGTATGGCATTACAGATTATGTTTAGGCCGACTGACGGGAGCTGGACAAAAAAATCGACTGATCGAGTACAAAATATAAAAGACGGTAAAAAATCGCATAAATCAACTAACGTAGTGAGTAAATTAGTGGTAGGAGCGGCGAATTTGGCAATGGACTTGGCGGAGGCTTTATTTCATCCTCCTAGCGAGCGTGAAAAGGAAAAGGAAGAAGAGAAAAAGAAAGAATTGACCAATCTCCAGCTAGAAGAAATCCAGGCGATTGAGGGGAAGACGAAGTACCCAGGGTTTGAAGTTCTGATTCGGGTAATTGCGAGTACCAGCTCAAAAGCGCGCTCAGAGGCGCTGGCGGGAGGAGTGGTGGCAGCCTTTGCTCAGTTTGATTCGACGGCAAAGAACGGTTTTAAATTTGATGCGGCGCGAGATGGTAAAAAGTTGGCAATAGATTATATTTTGAGGATGTTTCCGCAGACGCGCCGGAGTGATATTTTGAACAGTATGGAACTGGCGTCACTGTTCCATTTGCCATCGCAAAGTTCGATTTCGAATAGTCAGGTGGAACGACAGTTGACAAAACAGGTGGACGGGCCAGCGAAATTGGTGGAAGAAGGTCTACTGCTCGGTGTTAATGAGTTTAGGGGACAACAAAAAGAAATTAGGTTGTCGGTGGATGATCGGAGAAGGCACACTTATGTGATTGGTCAAACTGGTATGGGTAAATCGGTTTTACTCTGTAATTTAGCTTATCAAGATATGATGGACGGGAAAGGATTTGCTTTTATTGACCCGCACGGTGATGCGGTAGAAGATATCTTGTCGAAAGTGCCGCCAGAGAGAATTGACGATGTAATTTATTTTGATCCGGGAGATATTGAACATCCAGTAGGGATGAATATGTTTGAATTCGAGACTGACGATCAGAAGGATTTTATCGTGCAGGAGGGGATAAATATGTTGCAGAGCCTGTATGATCCAATGAATCAGGGGATTTTCGGACCGCGTGGGCAGCATATGTTCCGGAATGCGGCGTTGCTTTTGATGGCGGATCCGGCGGGGGCGACTTTTGTGGATATTCCGAGATGCTTTATTGATCCGGATTTTGTAAAAGAAAAATTGAAATATCTGACTGATAAGAGTGTGTACGATTACTGGACGAAGGAATTTCCAGATTCGCGGAAGAGTAATGATTCTGGGGAGGTGATTACTTGGTTCGCTTCAAAGTGGGGTCCGTTTCTTTCAAATACGATGATGAAAAATGTGTTAGGCCAGGTCAAATCGGGTTTTAGAATTAGAGACGTGATGGATAATAAGAAGATTTTGCTGGTGAACTTGTCGAAGGGAAAGCTTGGGGAATTGAATTCGAAATTGTTAGGCATGATTTTTGTGATGAAATTTCAGACAGCGGCGATGAGCAGAGTAGATACACCAGAGAAAGAGCGGCAAGATTTTTGTTTGTATGTGGACGAGTTTCAGAACTTTTCGACCGAGAGTTTTGAGTCGATTTTGTCGGAAGCGCGGAAGTTTCGCTTAAACTTGATACTAGCAAACCAGTTTATGACTCAATTAACAGATAAAATTCGGGAAGGAATTTTGGGTAACGTGGGGACAATTTTGTGCGGACGAATTGGTATAACAGATGCGGAAATGATGGAGAAAGCGTTCTTGCCAGTGTTTAACGCGGAAGATTTGACGAAACAGCCAAATTATCATGCGGTGGCGAAAGTATTGATGTTTGGACTGCCAGCGAGTCCGTTTACGATGTCTTTACTACCCCCGATGGGAGAGAGTAACAAAGAATTGCTGGCAAGCTTGATGAGCTACTCTTCAACAAAATATGCTAGGCCGCGGGCTGAAGTAGAGGAGGAGATCAACCAACGGCTAGCAGGTTCACAGAAGGTTGAGGCTAAGGGCGTAGAGCCGCAAACTGCGGTAGAGAAGCAGAGTTTTCTAGATGATTGGTTGAAAAAGCAAGCAGAAAAGAAAGAGGGGCGAGAGAGTCAGGGTGGGCAGCCAGAACAGGTCCCAGAAGAAGCGACGTCACCAGAGCCTACAGGAGCGTTTTTGGATGAAAAAGGCATACTGGATCAGGATGCGGTGATTAAATTGCATTAATGAGGCTTAGAATGCGAAAAAACGCTAGTTTTTATGGATAAAGCTAGTGTTTTTTTGTGGCGAGGGGTTGAAAAACCAGTGAGCGGTGTATATACTGATTAGAGTAAACTAAGTTGAGGTACACCGAATGACCGATAAAAAAGGTGATAATTATGACAGTTCTGAAATCCAGGTTCTAGAGGGGTTGGAGCCGGTGCGTAAGCGCCCGGGTATGTATATTGGCTCAACTGGTTATGACGGTTTGCATCATTTGATAAAAGAAATTGCGGATAACTCGATTGACGAAGCGATTGCCGGGGAGGCGAGGAAGGTAATAATTACCCTGTTGCAAGATGGAGGATGTAAGGTAGAGGATGATGGGCGCGGAATTCCGGTCGATATTCATCCAAAAACGGGGAAGTCAGCGCTAGAGACGGTTTTAACGGTGTTGCACGCGGGAGGTAAATTCGGCGGCGGTGGCTATAAGGTATCATCGGGTTTGCATGGTGTAGGCTCTTCGGTGGTGAACGCTTTGTCGACCCATATGGTGGCAGAAGTGTGTCGCGATGGGTATGTTCATCATGTGGAGTTTGACGGGGGGAAAACATCGGTGCCATTTAAGAAGATCGGTAAGACAGAAAAACGAGGGACGACAATTACATTTTATCCGGATCCAGCGATTTTCAAGGAGACGACGACTTTTGACTATGCTTGGGTGTCTAATTATGCAAGGCATCAGGCGTATCTGACAAAAGGGATTTTGATTGCTGTAGTTGATGAGCGAACTGGGGAGAGGGAGTCGTTTTATTTTGAGGGTGGCATTAAGAGCTATGTGAAGCGTCTCAATAATGGTAAAGAGGTGCTGACGAATGATATTTTCTACGTCGAGAAGCCGATTGGCGATGCAGAGGTGGAAATTGCTGTGCAATATAACGAGAGCTTTGCGGAGACGATGAAGCCATTTGCCAACAACGTTTTGACGCCGGATGGGGGTATGCATGTGGTAGGTTTTAGGACGGCTTTGAATAGGACAATTAATGATTATGCGCGAAAAACCGGCTTGCTAAAGGAAAAAGAGGATAATTTGACCGGTGATGATATTAAAGAGGGGCTGACGGCGGTGATTTTGGTGAAACTGCCGGATCCGCAGTTTGAAGGTCAGACGAAGAATAAGTTGGGTAATCCAGAGGTGAGGGGGTATGTAGATAAGGTAATGAGCGAGTATTTTGCTTATTATTTGGAAGAAAACCCGGCGGTGGCGAAGAAGATTGTTGGAAAAGCGACTCTAGCGGCGCGGGCGCGCAAGGCGGCGCGGGCAGCGCGAGATAATGTAATACGAAAAGGGGCGTTTGAGGGGCTGAATTTGCCGTCGAAGTTGGCAGACTGTTCTTCGAAAGACCGGACAGAATGCGAATTATTTATCGTAGAGGGGAATTCAGCGGCGGGTTCGGCAAAAGAGGGGCGGGACTCAAAAATTCAGGCGATTTTGCCGTTGCGAGGTAAAGTACTCAACACTGAGCGAGCGCGGCTTGATAAGATGTTGGCAAATGCGGAGCTTGTTTCTCTGATTAAAGCGATGGGGGTAGGGATTGGTGATCAGTTTGATATTACAGGATTGAGATACCATAAGATTGTCTTTATGACAGATGCGGACGTTGATGGGGCGCATATTTCGACGTTGCTTTTAACTTTCTTCTTTAGATATATGCCAGAGGTGATTGCGGGCGGGCACGTTTATTTGGCAAAGCCGCCACTGTTTGGCTTGATTAAAGGAACAGGAAATGGGCGGAAAATCGAATATATTTATAATGAGGACGCGCTAGAGGAGACTTTGACGAAGAAAATTGAAGAACGTAAGTTAAATGGGACGAAGATTGATGAAGGAGCTGAGCGATTTAAGCAAGCAGGTTTCACGGCGCAGCAGCGTTTTAAGGGTTTGGGTGAGATGGACGCGACTCAGTTATGGGAGACGACGATGAACCCAGAAAACCGCACCTTAATTAAGGTCAATATTGAGGATGCTGAGAGAGCAGATGCGATTTTTACGAAATTGATGGGAACTGAGGTAGAGTTAAGGAAGAACTTTATCCAATCTCGTGCAGCAACCGTTAACCTAGATGATCTGGATTTCTAAGGAGGAAAGATGGCAAAGAAACAAAATTTAGCAGAGAACGAAGAGATGAAAAAGGCTGAAGAGTTAGAGAAGATGGACCAAGGGGAATCAGACGAAACTCAGAATTTAGAGGAAATGATGGATGGTCCAGAGCCGGAAATTTTGGATGGTATTGAGAAGTCGACGGTTGAGAACGTGATGGAAGATTCATTCTTGCGTTACTCAATGTCGGTGATTATTGACCGAGCATTGCCTGATGTGCGAGATGGTTTGAAGCCAGTCCATCGGCGGATTTTATATGCGATGGAGAAGAATGGCTGGAAAGCGCCACATGCGACGGTAAAGTCGGCGCGTATTGTGGGCGAGGTGATGGGTAAGTATCATCCGCATGGTGATTCTTCAATTTATGACGCGATGGTGAATTTGGTGCAGCCTTGGAAGATGCGTTATACCTTGGTGGAAGGTCAAGGTAACTTTGGTTCGATGGACGGTGATGAGGCGGCAGCTTCACGTTATACTGAGGCGCGGATGGATAAAGTCGGCGCGGTGCTACTCTCCGATATTGAGAAGGAGACGGTGGATTTTAGAGACAACTTTGACGGTTCAGAGAGGGAGCCGGTAGTTTTGCCAGCAGCGGTGCCAAATATTCTTTTGAATGGGCAGATGGGTATCGCAGTAGGAATGGCAACCAATATCCCACCACATAATTTGTCAGAAGTGGTGGATGCAACGGTGGCTTTGATTGAGGACCCGGAGAGTAATTTAGAAGATTTGATGAAGTACGTAAAGGGGCCAGACTTTCCAACTGGAGCAGAGGTGTACGGTGGTGAGCCGATGAGGCGTGCTTATGCGACTGGTAAGGGTTCGGTCGTGATTCGAGGGGTGGCGAATATTGAAGAACGAAAGAATGGGCGATACAATATTGTGATTACAGAGGTACCGTATGGGATGAGTAAGGAAGGCTTTATCGAGAAGGTGCGAGAACTAGTAGTGAATAAAAAGATTACTCACATTTCTGATGCGCGTGACGAGTCGGCTAGAGGTAAGGTGCGTGTAGTGGTGGAGCTGAAAAAGGATGCTTTTCCGAAGAAGATTTTAAATCAGCTCTATAAATTGACCGATCTGCAGACTACGTTCCATTATAATGTGCTGGCTCTAGTAGACGGAATTCAGCCAAGAGTAATGGGGCTGAGAGAGATTTTGGTAGAATTTATCAAGCACCGCCAAAAGGTGATTCGGCGGCGAACAGAATTTGAACTGAGGAAGGCCCAGGAGCGGGCGCATATTTTAGAGGGTCTAAAAATCGCTTTAGATCATATTGATGAAGTGATTAAGACGATTCGTCAAAGTTATGACGATGCAGATAAACAGTTGATGAGTAAGTTTGGCTTGTCAGAAATACAAGCGGCAGCAATTTTGGCGATGCAACTGAGGCGGCTGCAAGGTTTGGAGCGAGATAAGATTGAAAATGAGCTAAAGGAATTACATGAATTGATCAAGCGTTTGGAGAGTATTTTAGCTGATGAACAGGAAGTTTTGAGGGTAGTGAAAGAAGAGTTGTTGGCAATGAAAGAAAAGTACGGAGACGAGCGTCGTAGTCGAATTTTTAATCATGAGTTAGGGAAATTCTCTGAGGAGGAATTGATCCCGGAAGAAGAATGCGTAGTTCTGCTGACAACAGAGAACTATATGAAACGTGTGGCACAAGCAGATTTTCGACGTCAAAACAGGGGTGGAAAAGGTAAACGAGGGATTACGACAAAAGATACAGATGTGATTTCGCAGATTGTAACAGCGAATTCACACGATTATTTGCTGTTCTTTACAAACCAAGGACGGATTTTCCGACTGAAAGCCTATGAGGTGCCTCAAGCAACATTGGCAGCGAAGGGGACGGCGGCGGTCAATTTGTTGAATATGCATCCAGACGAGAAAATTACAGCGATTATTAAGCGGGGAGACGAGATAAATAAAGACGGCTACCTCTTTATGGCGACCAAGAAAGGGACAATCAAGAAGACCTCGGTGAAGGATTATGAGAATATTCGTACGAATGGTTTGATTACGATTAAATTAGATGATGGGGATGAACTGAAATGGGTGAAAGGGACAACTGGGAAGAATGACATCATTATTTCGACTTCGGCGGGCCAGGCAATTCGTTTTAATGAGTCGGATGTGCGGGGAATGGGGCGGGCAGCCCGCGGTGTGAGAGGAATGCGGTTGCGCCCGAAGGATGAAATCGTAGGTATGGATGTGGTGACAGATAAGGAGCAGAAATTACTTGCAATTTCAGCGAATGGTTATGGCAAAGCGACCTTAGTATCTAATTTCCCCACTCATAAGAGAGGTGGAGTAGGGATAAAGGTGGCATCGGTGACGGTAAAAACTGGACCGATTGTGGCAGTACATACTTTAGATCCGTTAGCAAAAGAGGTGATTATGATGTCGACGAAGGGGCAGGCAATTCGAGTAGCAATGAAAGAGATCCCAACTCTGGGACGGGCTACCCAAGGGGTGCGGATTATGAAGATGTCGGAAGGGGATGCCGTAGCGTCAATTGGAATCGTGTTACCAGAGGAAGAAGAGAAAGAATAGGGGTATTTACCCTTAGATGGTATCTAGATCAAGCTTATGCTTGTTGGCTGCTGAATGATTTGGTAAGCTCGGAGCGTAAATTAAAAGAAAGCTTTTATGACCAAACGAATCATTGCAGTAGCCGTGATGATTATAGGTGGTATTATTAATAGTCAGTGTTTTGCAATAGAAGGGAATGAGGTTGGAGGTGGAAAGCGTAACAAACCTATTTCATCCTTGGCTGGTTTAGCTCCAGTAGTTAACGAAAAAAAGAGTGATGAGCTTGGTGAGAAGACGCAACAGAAAGCAGTGAGCAAGACGAAAAAGAGGAGCGCAGGTGTAAAAACAGTTACAGAGACCCCCAAAGCGGGTAAATCGTCGCCTAGCAAGATGACGGGGTGGGGAATCAGTGGGCTCGTGGCGGCCGGGGTGGGGTTACTGATTTGGTGGCTGATGCCATTAAAAAAGAGAAAAGAGGACAAAGATGAAGATTAATTTAATGCTATAATATAGACATGAACGGGATAATGATTCTAGGGGTTTTTGTAGTAGGTTTTGTGACAGCGCAATTGACGAAGATGTTGATAGCAGTTTTAAAAAATCGTGGAAAAGTTAGTAAGCGGGAGATTCTAGCTTGGACGATGAAATCGGGGGGGATGCCGTCGGGGCATTCAGCCAGTTTTGTAGCGGTCTGTACGGTGATTGGTCTAACTCAAGGTTTTGATGCGCCAATTTTTGCCTTGGCAGTTTGTACAACTATAGTGATCATTTATGATGCGCTAAATGTACGTTATGCAGTAGGGGAACAGGGAAAATTATTGAATGAATTGGTGATAAGATGGCAAAAAGAAAATGGTTCTCGAAATAGCAAGGAGGAGAAGGATTTGCAGCCATTAAAACTGGTGGAGGGGCATAAATTTTGGGAAGTAGTGGTAGGAATTTGGTTGGGTATAGTGGTGGGGTTGGTCGGTTATCTGCTGTTTGCTGTGAATTTTTAAGAAAATTGTAATAAAAATGAAAAATCTTTGAAAAAACCCTTGACCTTTGACGGAATATAGAGTAGACTTAGGGGAGTCTAAAGAACTGCGAGGGGTGTTTTCGGAGTCTTTAGTTTTTTAACAATTTAGTTGTGCAATTAAAATAGAAAATTGAAGATTTAATCAGAGATTTTTTATTAATCATCGTCAGTTCAAATTTGAGTTTTTCAAATTATCTTTGGCCCGTAAAGGTTTTGCGATATTTACGAATCGTAAAGACTGGGTCTTTAATGGAGAGTTTGATCCTGGCTCAGGATGAATGCTGGCGGCGTGCCTAATACATGCAAGTCGAGCGGTAACAGGATCTCACCGTTTTCTTGTGGCAGGTTTATTTCGACACACTTGGCCAGAGAGCAAGTTAGTAGTCAATGGAATAAATTTGATATCTACAAGGGAACAGTGAGATTGCTGACGAGCGGCGAACGGCTGAGTAACGCGTGGGAACGTACCCCAAACTGAGGGATAACTACTCGAAAGAGTAGCTAATACCGCATGTGGTCTTCGGATTAAAGGATTTATCCGGTTTGGGAATGGCCTGCGTACGATTAGATAGTTGGTGAGGTAAAGGCTCACCAAGTCGACGATCGTTAG
>ERZ773267.567-NODE-567-length-24011-cov-5.571172_pt1 | contig 24011 bp, 14 predicted proteins | sample MGYA00511959_ERZ773267 | MGnify/ENA primary metagenome ERZ773267 (study PRJEB29015, sample SAMEA2738165) | human oral metagenome | biome: human oral; feature: human-associated habitat; material: saliva | place: China | collected 2240 ... | reverse complement strand
CGCGCCGCACATCGTGGGCACGATGTGCGGGGCGGGGAGGAGCCTTGCGTGTCGGCGTCGGTCAGCGCCTCAGGGCGCGCTCCTCAATGAGGGCTCGCAAGGGAGCCTCCTCGTTGTCGATCGTCTCGACCTTCTGGGGCCGGGCGAGCAGATCGGCGACGACGTCAGGAGTCTCCGGCTCGCTCCCGAGTGCCTCGGCCACAGTCTGCGGGAACTTCGCGGCCTTGGCGGTCTCCATGACGAGTGTGGGGAAACCGGGTTCCATGACGCGCAGAGCGACCGTGACGCCGTCGGCCGTGTGCGGGTCAATGAGGCTCCCAGAGCGCTTCTTGACGCTGCGGATGGTCTCCAGCCGGTCGGCGTGCGAGGACGTCCCGGCTACGAAGCCGAACTCCTCACGCAGACGCGGAAGCTGATCGCGCAGGTCGAGCGTGCCGGTGGTCTCCAGCTCCGCCCAGCGCTGCATGAAGACCTCCGGCCCCAGCAGTGCCCAGATGAAGCGCTCCAGGTTGGAGGCCTTCGAGATGTCCATTGACGGGCTGGAGGTGGCCAAGGTGTCCTCCGCCGAGCGGGGCCGGTAGACGCCAGTGGTGAAGAACTCCTCGAGCACGTTGTTCTCATTGGTGGCCAGAATGAGACGGCGAATCGGCACCCCCATGGACCGAGCCAGGAAGCCGGCATAGATGTTGCCGAAGTTGCCCGAGGGCACGCATACGTCGATGCGGGTGTCGGCGCGGCGCCCCTCCTCCACCGCATCGGTGACCCGCAGCCAGGACCACACGTAGTAGACGGCCTGCGCGGCGATCCGACCGATATTGATGGAGTTGACGGCACCCAGGTGATGGGCGGCCTTGAAGCTCGCGTCGTTGCTCAGCGCCTTGACCAGTGCCTGGCAGTCGTCGAAGACGCCGCGCACCGCGATGTTGTGGATATTGGCGTCCTGGAGGGTGTACATCTGGGCGCGCTGCACCGGGCTCATGCGGCCGGCCGGCGAGAGCATGAAGACACTGACGCCCTCCTGTCCCCTGAAAGCGTGCTCGGCTGCCGAGCCGGTGTCACCGGAGGTGGCGCCCAGGATGTTGAGAACCTGGCCGTGCTTGGCCAGAACATAGGGAATCGCCTGCCCCAGGAACTGCATGGCCAGGTCCTTGAAGGCCATCGTCGGCCCCTCGGACAGGCCCACGAGGGCAAGGCCGTCGGCGACGTCGTCGATCTCGGTGACAGGGACGACCGGCTGTGGGAACCGCTCCTGGCCGTAGGCGGCTCGAGTCAGTGCGGCGAGGTCCTCCCGGGGAATGTCGGTGGCGAACAGGCCGATGACCTCCGTGGCCAGGTCGGCGTAGCCCAAGGGCCGCCAGGCCTCGAGCTGCTCGGGGCTCAGAGCGGGAAGCCGGCTTGGTACCGCCAGGCCGCCGTCGGGCGCCAGGCCCGCCAGAAGAACGTCCGTGAACCCCGCTGGTGCCATCTGGCCACGGGTGGAGATGTACTGGGTGTGCTGCATGTGCCGCTTTCTTGCCGTGTCGCATGCCCTGGTTGCCGCGTGCGATTCCGGTGCGATTCTACGGGGCCGTGACGGTGGGTGACAGATGCGGTGACGATCGCCCGGCGGCGAGACCAGACATCAGACAATCGGCGGGACAATACATCGGCCCCGCCGAGAGACACCCGTGAGGGGCGGCTCAGCGAGGCCGATGCGTGAGAATGAGAAGAGGGGCGAAGCCCAAGCCTCAGGCCAGGACCTTCTCCACCTCGGCCTTGAAGGAGGCCTTCGGGCGCGAGCCGCTGAACTGGTGGAAGACCTCGCCGTCGCGCACCACGGCGAAGGTCGGGATGGAACGCACGCCGTAGGAGCGGGCCGTGGCCGGGTTGGCGTCCACGTCGACCTTGACGAACTTGACCTTGTCACCGAAGTCGGTGGCGACCTCGTCCACAATCGGCGCCATCTGGCGGCAGGGGCCGCACCACTCGGCCCAGAAGTCGATGACGACGGGCACCTCGGACTTGAGGACCTCCTTCTCGAAGGTGGCGTCGGTGACGGCGAGAGCCTCAGACATGATTGTTCTCCTCGAACGTTGTGAATGGGTGAGTCGGGATGGGGCGGGCCGGTTCTCCGACGTCGGCGGAGCCTGTCCGCCCCGTGCTGGGTGGAGAGAGGCGCTGGGTCAGGCCTGCAGAGTGGTCAGGTAGTGCTCGGCGTCGAGGGCGGCGCGGCAGCCGGATCCGGCCGCCGTGATCGCCTGCTGGTACGTGGGATCGGCGACGTCGCCGCAGGCGAAGACCCCGGGAATGCGGGTGCGCTGCGAGGGAACCTCGACCTTGATGTAGCCGGCCTCGTCGAGCTCGAGGACGTCGGCGACGAGCTCGCTGCGTGGCACCTGACCGATGGCGACGAACAGGCCCGTGGCCTCGATCTGGCGGCGCTCCCCGGTGACGGTGTCCTCCAGGGTGACACCGGTCAGCGAGTCCTCGCCGTGAAGCTCGACGACTCGCGAGTTCCAGGCGAAGGAGATCTTCGGGTCCTCCTGGGCGCGCTTGGCCATGACGGCCGAGGCGCGCAGCTCGTCGCGGCGGTGGACCACCGTCACGGAGCGGGCGAAGCGGGTCAGGAAGGTGGCCTCCTCCATGGCCGAGTCCCCGCCACCGACGACGACGATGTCCTGGTCCTTGAAGAAGAACCCGTCGCAGGTGGCGCAGTAGGACACACCGTGGCCGGAGAGGCGCTCCTCCCCGTCGATCCCCAGGTGCCGGTACTCAGAGCCGGTGGAGATGATGACCGTGCGGGCCTCGTAGACGCCGTCGGAGGTGGTGATGCGCTTGACGTCGCCCTCCAGCTCGAGGGCGGTGACGTCCTCGTAGCGGATGTCGGTACCGAAGCGCTCGGCCTGCTCCTGCATCTGGTTCATGAGCTCGGGACCCATGATCCCCTCGATGAAGCCGGGGTAGTTCTCCACCTCGGTCGTGTTCATCAGGGCGCCGCCCGCAGTCACCGAGCCGGCCAGGACGACCGGGTTGAGCTGGGCACGGGCCGCGTAGATGGCGGCTGTGTAGCCGGCGGGGCCGGAGCCGACGATAACGACGTCGTGAATCATGACTCTCCTGACGAGCGGATGGGGCCGCAGTGCGCGGTCACTTGGGGTAACTGGTAATCAATACGGCCTGTTCCCAGAGAAGATCTTATTTGAGTGTGATCTCCGTCATTGTGGCCTTGTAGTTGTCACGCGTTTCCGTCCTCTTCAAGTTTTGGGGAAGCTGGGTGATTCGAATGACGATGGTGTTGACCTCTTCAGGCTTGTCGATCTTCAACGTGGTGTTACCTGCAGTGAAGGAGTTCGTAGCGAGTATCGTGCCGTTGGCGTCCGATGCGTGGACCTCGACCTGACCTCCCTCGCTGGTGCCCTGAAGATCGATCTCCGAGACCTTGGCGGGGTTCTTGAGCGTGATCTGGATGTCGACCGGATCCGTCTCAGGAGTCGCAGAGTAATGAGAGGACCACTCATTACTCGTGTCCCCATCAGTGAGGAATCCAGCTTTGGAGGCAGCGACGTTACTGGAGTCGTCCACAACGCTGACGCCGGCGATCTCGGGTGGGGCCGCAGTCTCCTGGGGTGCGGGCTGCTGGCCGCCCCCCTCATCGGCCTTCTGAGCGCTGGCCGAGGGAACGGTGTCGGCGGCCGCGCGGTCCTTGTCCGCGAAGGGGATGCCGATCGTCTGGTACACGATGTAGCTGGCCACCACCAGTAGGACGACGACCATCAGGACGAAGGTGACCAGGATGGAGCTGGTCGTGCGCTGCTCCCGGCGAGCGGCCTCGGGGTCGACCTCCTCGTCCTCGTCGTCCTCGAAGGCCGGGAAGCTGCCGGTGAAGGGCTCGGCCGGAACCGGCGCCGGCCCGGGGACTGTCTCGGAGGCGGTCGACAGGACATTCGGGATCGGGTTCGTCGGCCCGGTGACCTGGACGTAGACGTCGTCGGCGGACCGCTCCTGCGCAGCCGCCGGCTCGGGCTGCTGAGGTTCAGGGACCGGCGTGGTCGGTGCTGCGGCAACGGAGGCCGCCTCGATGACGGAGGTCCGCTCCGCAGGTGCGTCGGTGGCGGCAGGCACGGACGGTGCCGGCTCCGGCTGAACCGGCGCGGGTGCCCCCTGTCCAGCCGGGGCGCTGACCGTGGTGCTCCTGCCGGCACCACTGCGCCGCAGCCTGTCGAGGACTCCGCGAGCCGCGCTGGCGACACCGGCTCCCGCGGCACTGACGGCGGCTGTCGCACCTGCGGTGGCGTTGGTGCCGGAGCCACTCCCACCGGTGACACCGCCGCCCGACGAGGGGCGCTGGGGCGAGGGGGCATGCGTCGTGCCGGACTCGTGGTAGCCGGTCACCTGGTCCCAGGTGCCCAGTGAGCGCGCCACCTCCGCCGAGGAGATGGGGGGCTGGCTGCTCCACGTCCGTTCGCACAGCTCATCCAGGTCGGGGTCGATTCCCGGCACGAGCGTGGAGGGCTTGACCGGGACGCCGCCCAGTCGTGGCGCGGAGGGAATGCCGGGGCGCTTGCCCGGCCACCGGCCGGTCAGGCCGTAGTAGAGGATCTCCACCAGGGAACGGGCGTCGGCGCGGTCGGCGGCCGACGGGTCATGGCCGGCGACCCGGCTCTCCAGATCGAGGGCGGCGGCCTCGATCCCCAGGCCGCTGACCTTCACCGTCCCATCGGGAAGAATACGGATGGACTCGGGAGACAGGTTGAGGTGGTGCAGGCCCTTGCGTGCACCGGCGTCGAGCGCCTGCGCGGTCTCACCGATGATGGCGCGCGCCTGCGCCGGGGACATGCCCCGGGAGACCAGGGAGGAGAAGGTGCGTCCGGTCAGCGGCTCGGTGACGATGACGGATGGCTCGGCGCGCTCGACGTCATAGACCTGCTGAAGACGCTGGTCCTCGACCAGTACCGCCCTGCTGGCCGACTCCAGGACGTTGTCGCGATGAAGCGTCGCGTCGGTGAGAACCAGGATCGTGACGTCTCGATCCAGGATCGTGTCGACGCCACGGTGCCTGACAATGCGCGGCAGCGTGGTGGACAGCGTTCCCAGGAGCCCGTAGCGACCACTGCCGATCGGCGTCGCCTCCGACATGCGTCTCCTTCCTTGAGATGGTTGTCCATCTGAACCAGTTGTCCCCATCGTAACTGTCTGAGGGCTCCGGACAGGGGTGATGTGGCCCGTGTGGGCGGAGGCGTGTGACTGGTGGAGGGCGGACTGCCCTGTGGCCACCCGGGAAGGGGGAATGCTGGCCGGCAGCGACGGCGGGATACTCCCGGGGGCGTTGGGCGGGACGTGCCCCGGGGTCTGCCAGTGGTGGGAGGAGCCTGCCGCGGCATCGGCACTGGGCGGCGGTGGCGGCGCCACTGCCTGCGAGGGCGCCGGTGGTGGCGGTGCGAGCGGGTGGACGGGCCGTCCGTCCTGGGGGTGGCCCGCCATGGCCTGAGACGGGTGGCCGCCCGGGTGCTGCGGACCCATTTGACCCGGCTGTCCCCAGGAGTGGGTCCGCGCCTGAGCCGGTGGTGGCGGTGCGGGCGCGACCGCCTGGGTGCCGCCGGAGGTGTAGCCAACAGCACCATGCCCCGTCGGGTCCGTCGAAACACCCGAGGGGCCTGAAACCGTGTGAGCCGCTGGGGGTGGCGGCGGTGGTGCCGGTGCCTGGACGGCGGGCATCTGAGCAGTCGCCTGAGCCGGTGGCTCCTGCGGTGACAACCAGGCCGCCGCCGCCAGGACCACTCGCCCGGGTGTCCCGGGCAGACGACGACCGACCGTGGACAGGATCCGTGAGAAGGGCCGGAAGGCGACCGTGATCTCCTCGATCCCGACGACACGCCCCATCAGCAGGTAGATGAGTGACATGACGGTGGCGACGACGGCGATGTGCCCGAGTGCTGCGGACATGTTGGCCAGGGAGGAGTCGGCGTCGACGTTGCCCAGCATCATGTTGAGCAGGATCCCGACGATGATCGCGGGCGCCACCGCCATGATGAGACGCAGGTGGGTGGTGACGATCTTGCGGCCGTCGAGGCTGGGCAGGTGGGAGCGCATCATGGGGATGACCACCACGCAGCCCCCGATCTGGCTGATCGTGTTGGCCGCGCCCGCCCAGGTCATCCAGTGGTTGGCCGGAGCGACGAAGTAGGCCATGACGCACAGGATCACCGGGATGACACCGACGACGACGTCGGCGAGCAGCAGCCGCTTGGTGTCGGAGTAGGCCAGCATCACCCGCTGAGTCCCGAACCAGATCCCCTGCGGGACGATGCCCAGCGCCAGCGCGATGAGCATGGGGGCGCTGGCCTGGGCCTCGGGCAGGGAGATCGAGGGGGTGAAGAGCTGAAGGGCCGGGACGGCCAGGACACAGATGCCCGCGGTGGCCAGCACCGTGAAGACACCCGCCGAGCGCAGCCCCAGGGAGAGGTCCTCGCGCACGCCGGCGGCGTCCCCGGCCGCGGCCTTCTCACTCATCCGGGTGAACAGGGCGGTGATGATGGAGGTGACCACGAGGGACTGGGGCAGCATGTACACCAGGTAGGCGTTGAGCCACATGGTCGTCGAGGGCACGATGACGTCCGCGTACTCGGGCTGCTCGGAGGCCGTGACCGCGTAGGAGCCCAGGTTGGAGGTGATCCAGTTGCTCAGGCTGGCCACGCCCACCCCGGCCAGCGCCCACAGGGCCACCTTGACGGTCTTGCCCAGCCCCAGGCCCCGCACCCCGAAGATGATGCGTGGCCGGAAGCCGGAGCGCACCAGGGGGATGTAGAGGATCAGTGCCTGGACCGCGATGCCCAGGGTCGTCGTCGCTCCAATGAGAGTGATCCGGGTCCAGTCCCAGACCTCTGCGCTCTGACCCGCGGTGTAGCGGCCATAGAGGTGGAGGTAGAACAGGATCGAGGCGATCGAGATGATGTTGTTGAGCACCGGGGACCACATGTAGGGCCCGAAGCTCGAGCGGGCGTTGAGCACCTGCCCCCACAGGGCGTACAGGCCGTAGAAGAAGACCTGGGGCATGAACCAGAACGCGAAGGCGAAGGACAGCGCGCGCCACTGCCCCTGAGCCAAGGAGTTGGCGTTGAGGGTGAAGATGAGGGGCGCGGCCGCGGTCGCGATGCACGTGACCGCCAGCATGAGCGTGGCCGCGGCGGTCAAGAGGCGATTGACGACCTCCTCGCCGTTGCGTCGTCGCAGCGCCTGGACGATCTGCGGCACCAGGATCGCGTTGAGGATCCCGCCGATCATCATGTTGTACAGGTAGGTGGGCAGGTTGTTGGCCGTGTTGAAGGCGTCGGCGGCCCCCGACCCGGTGGCGCCCAGCGCCATGACGATCAGGGCGTTGCGCACCATGCCCAGGATGCGGGAGACCAGGGTCCCCGAGGCCATGATGGCCGAGGACCGCGCCAGGGACGCCTGGCTGCGCCCCTGGGAGGAGGATCGCCCGATCCGTACACGCTTGATGATGCTCATGCCGTCTCCTGTGCAGCCGGGGTCACCGCGGTGCGGCGGCCTCGTCGTACTGTCCTCACCGTACCGATCACCACGATGGAGACCAGGACCCCGACGACGATGCCGGTGCCCCGGCCCTCCCAGTCGGCGCGTACTCGCATGTGGACGGTGGTGGGTGTGCCCACGGTCGTGCCGTCGGCGGCAAGCACCTGCACCCTCAGACCGACGTCGCCCGAGCCGACGGCCTGGATCGGCACCGTGACCTTGGCCTGCTGGTGGGCCGGCACCCTCACGGTGGTGGTGCGTGGGACCTGAAGGCGCTTGTTGTTCGAGACCAGGTAGACCTGGACGGTGACGTCCTGGCTCAGGGAGGAGGTGATGCGCACCGGCAGCTGCGCCTCGGAGCTGATGACGTTGATGGTCGACGACGGCACCGCGGCCAGCGAGGAGGTGACGTTGGTGCCGGAGGCCTCCGCGGCCGGAACCTGGGCGTTGCGGGTCCTGGGATCGGCTCGCCAGGACGCTGATGAGACGACTGCCTGCAGGTCGGTGTAGTCGCCCAGCACCGCGGCCGGCTCGGAGAGCACGGAGGAGATCGACTGCAGGGTTCCGGCCGTACGGCCGGCGGCGACGAGGGTGTCGGTGGACAGCTCGTTGTCGTCGATCACCGTCTCCGGCAGCTCGGAGCGCTCGATCCGCGAGGTGCCCTCGTTGACGGCTGCGACCTCCTCCTGGGCGCGCTCCTGAAGGGCGTCCAGGGGCTGGGACCGGGCCCAGGAGACCGAGCGCAGGGTGGCCACCCGCTCCCGCACGACGGACGGTTGCACGGCGGAGGCGGCCTGGCGGGGCATCGCCACGACGACGTCTCTCTCCAGCGCCGGGGCCTGGCGGGCCAGGATGGCGCTGTTGCTGCGCAGCAGCTGGCGGGTGTCGAGCTCGGCCGCCTGGGCGCTCTGGACACTCTGGGTGCTCTGATCGGAGCCAGTGGGCCTGGCGTTCTCACCGGTGAGTGCCCCCGACAGGGACTGCTCCGGAATCAGGACCGCATGGCCCCCGGACGCACCCAGACCCGAAGGGGTGTAGGTCAGCTCGTCGGCCGGCGGCAAGGACTCCGGTGAGGCGATGATGGTCGACGCCGGTTGCGGCAGCGCATTGACCGTGGTTGCGTCCGCGGCGCTGGAGGCCAACCAGGTCAAGGACGTCGGGGCCCCCGCCTTGACGATGGCCGACTCCTGGGTGCGCCGTGCGGCCGTCTCGATGAGGCCCGTCTGCTGCAGATGCGCCAGCGCCGCGGTATCGGAGTCGCCCCACGGCAGGGCCACCAGGCTGTCGGTGTGGATGGCCCGCGCGAGAGCGGCGGAGAGCTGGATGACCTCGTTGGAGGCCTGAGACGCCTTCTTGTCCGACGGTGACGCCGTGGCGGTGCCCCCCGACTGCGGGGACGGGGCGGGGCTCGCCGAGGGCCCCGTCGTCGACGGTGCCGACGGTGCGGACGGGGCCGATGACGCGGAGGGGTCAGCGCTCTGGGATGATTGAGGGGCACCATCCGGGGTGGCGGGTTGGGAACCGCTGTTGCGCGCGGCCTGCTCCAGGCTGGCCGTGGTGACGCCGAGGGCCTCGACCAGCGCCGGGTCGACGGCGGCGACGACGCCGTCGCCGGCCATGCTCACCAGGCCGAGGACCCGGCTGTGGATGCGACTGAGGGCCTCCGAGCGCTCCTGAGTGCGCGGACCGGACAGCACCGCCATCTCCTGCGCGGAGGCGGTGACCGGCAGGAAGACGGTCATGCGCACCGGTGCGACGGAGGCGCCGCTGTCCCACACGAGGATGCTGCGGTCCTGGGCCAGGGAGACGTCCTGGGCCACCAGAGCGACGGAGACGCCACGCGGCCCCCACTGGTCGGCGCTGGTCAGCGGCAGCTCGCCGGCGGGGATGGTGATGGAGAACTGGGAGACTCCCCCGGGCTGGAGATCGTGACCCAGTGGGACCGCGACCGGGTCCGACAGCCCCGACTCGTCGGTTCCGGTCAGCCACCTGCTCAGGCCCCGACTCGTGGACTCCGTGGATCGCTGCACCCTGGTCACCAGGTCCGCCCCGGTGATGGCCTGACTGGTTCCGTTGGTGATGGTGCCGGTCAGGATGAGGTCCTGGTCTGTGTGCAGCACCTCGGGGGCCAGGGCGTCGATGCTCAGGGTCACCTGGTTGGTGGTCGTCTCGGCGCGCTGGCCCGAGGAGCCGGTCTTCTCGCTCGCCGCCGGAGGTGAGGAGGCCGTCGTCGCGGACGGCGTCGCCGGAGCGAGCGGTGCGACGTCAGCAGAGAGTCCACCGGGCTGCGCGACCAGGATCGCTCCGGAGCCCTGGTCCGCCTCGGCGGCGGGCAGAGCGATCACCGGCCACATCACCAGGCCCGCCACCCCCAGTAGGGCGGCAATGGTCACCATCGCCCTGCTCCGCAGCCGGGAGCCCAGCGTGGTGACCACCTTCGCGCACAGATAGGTGGTGCCCGTCATCCATCCCCCACCAGGATGTCCCAGGCCGCGGCCACGATACGGCGCTCGTTGGGGTAGGCCAGGCGGTGGGAGACGTCGTCGAGGGCGACCCACTCGACGTCCTCGGCCTCATGGTCCGGGTCGTTCTCCGTGGTCAGCGTGCCGCTGACCGCCTCCAGCAGGAAATGGTGCACCACCTTGTGGACACGGTGCTCGTGGCCGGCGAACCAGTAGTCGATGGTCGCCAGGTGCCGAAGAACCCGACCGGTGATCCCGGTCTCCTCCATGATCTCGCGGACCGCGGCCTGCTCGGGGGTCTCAGTGCCCTCCAGGTGCCCCTTGGGCAGGCACCACTCCAGCCGCCCGCCCCGGTTGCGCCGAGCGATGACCGCGGTGAAGGCCTGCCCGTTCTGAACGTCGACGACCAGGCCGCCGGCACTGGTCTCGTTGATGATCGGCAGAGTGCGCGCACCCGCCCGGTGGGCCGGGTTTCCGGCGCGGGGCGTGCGAGTGCGTGGAGAGGGCATGGGGACACTCTAGGGCGTTCGAGCCGCCGGGCGCCTCTGGCCGAGTACGTCGTCGCACACAACTGCGCCGTCCGCGGACGGACTACCGTGACGGTGCGTGCCCGCCTGCGCGAGATGGTCATCACCACGGGGATGCCGAGGCCGAGGACGACGGCGCGCCGGTGAGGGTTCATGGCAGGCTTGGGCCGATGACTGCGCACCCCGCTCCCGCTGAATCCGCCGACTGCCCGGATGCCGTCGAGAACCGCGGCCTGACGCCCAAGGCCCGTCAGGCGCTCGAGGGCCTGCCCCCCGCCCTGGCGGCCCTGGGGTACGCCTTCGTGCGCGCCGGGCACGAGATCGCCCTGGTCGGCGGGCCGGTGCGGGACGCCTTCCTCGGCGTCGCCCCCCACGACCTGGACCTGACCACCTCGGCCCGCCCCGAGCAGACCGAGAAGATCCTGGCCGCCTGGGGTGAGACCACCTGGGACGTGGGCCGGGCCTTCGGCACCATCGGCGCGCGCAAGGGCTCCACCATCGTGGAGGTCACCACCTACCGCACCGAGGCCTACGAGGTCGGCTCGCGCAAGCCCCAGGTCACCTACGGCGACACCCTCACCGGGGACCTCACCCGCCGCGACTTCACCGTCAACGCCATGGCGCTGCGCCTGCCCGACCTCGAGCTCGTCGACCCCTGCGGCGGCCTGGCCGACCTGGCCGCCGGCATCCTGCGCACCCCCGTCAGCGCCGAGCAGTCCTTCGACGACGACCCCCTGCGCATCATGCGGGCCGCCCGCTTCGCCGCCCAGCTCGGCTTCGACGTCGAGATGGACGTCATGACCGCCATGGAGGAGATGGCCCCCCGCCTGGAGATCGTCTCCGCCGAGCGCGTGCGCGCCGAGCTCGAGCGCCTGCTCATCAGCCCCTGGCCCCGGCGCGGACTGGAGCTGCTGGTCCACGCCGGCGTGGCCGACGTCGTCCTGCCCGAGCTGAGCGCCCTGCGCGAGACCGTCGACGAGCACAGGCGCCACAAGGACGTCTACGAGCACACCCTGACCGTCCTGGACCAGGCCATCGACCTGGAGACCGGGCCCGACGGACCCGTCCCCGGCCCCGACCTGGTGCTGCGCCTGGCCGCCATCCTCCACGACATCGGCAAGCCCGCCACCCGCCGCTTCCTGCCCGATGGCACCGTCACCTTCCACGGGCACGACCACGTCGGCGCCCGCATGACGGCCAAGCGCCTGCGGGCGCTGCGCTTCGACAAGCAGACCGTCAAGGACGTCTCCCGGCTGGTCGAGCTCCACCTGCGCTTCCACGGCTACGTCGACGCCGCCTGGTCGGACTCGGCCGTGCGCCGCTACGCCACCGACGCCGGTCCCCTGCTGGAGCGTCTCCACCGGCTCACCCGGGCCGACGTCACCACCCGCAACCGCCGCAAGGCCGCCATGCTGGACCGCGCCTACGACGACCTCGAGGGGCGCATCGAGTCCCTGCGCGCCGCCGAGGAGCTCGCCGCCATCCGCCCGGACCTCGACGGCGGCCAGATCATGGCCGAGCTCGGCGTGGCCCCCGGACCGGTCGTCGGCGAGGCCTACCGCTTCCTCATGGACCTGCGCATGGAGAAGGGACCGATCGGAGAGGACCTGGCCCGCCAGGCACTGCGCTCCTGGTGGGCGGCCCGGTAGAAGAGCTGAGGGCGAGAAATGCGTGAAACCTCAAAGGATCTGCGGGTCGGTGTCGTCGGCATCGGGGCCCGCTGCTACCTGGCCGCGCTCGCGGATACCTCACCGGTCCCGGCCCGGCTGGTCGCCGCGGCCGACATCGCTCCCGACGCCGCCGAGCGCGCCCAGCGGCTCCTGCCCGAGGGCGTGGCGGTCGTGGCCGACCACCGCGACCTGCTCGGATACGGGATCGACGCCGTCGTCCTGACCACTCCCGACGACACGCACGAGGAGCTGGCCCGCTTCTTCCTCGAGGCCGGCATCCCGGTCTACCTGGAGAAGCCCCTGGCCATCACCATCGAGGCCGCCGACCGCATCCTGGAGGCGGCCCGACGCACCGGCACCCGCCTCTACGTGGGCCACAACATGCGCCACATGGAGGTGGTGCGGCTGCTGAAGTCGATCATCGACTCCGGGCGGATCGGCGAGCTCAAGGCCATCTGGTGCCGCCACTTCGTGGGCAACGGCGGCGACTACTACTTCCGCGACTGGCACGCCGAGCGCCGCCACGTCACCGGCCTGCTGCTGCAGAAGGCCGCCCACGACATCGACGTCATGAGCTGGCTGGCCGCCTCCGCGCCGGCCCGCGTCGTCGGCATGGGCGGGCTCATGGTCTACGGGGAGGCCGAGCGGCGCCCGGCCGGGACGAGCGCCGGCACCGTCATGCAGGACTGGTTCAGCCTCGAGCACTGGCCCGCCGACGAGGTGAGTGACCTCAACCCCGTCATCGACGTCGAGGACCACTCCATGCTCATGATGACCATGCGCAACGGGGTCATGACCTCCTACCAGCAGTGCCACTTCACCCCCGACTACTGGCGCAGCTACACGGTCATCGGCACCCGCGGCCGGGCCGAGAACCTCGGCGACGGGGCCGGTGACGTCGTCAAGGTGTGGACCGAGCGCACGGAGCACTACTCCGAGCGCGCCACCCAGGAGTACGTCATCGCCGAGGAGGGCACCGGGCACGACAGCGCCGACCAGCTCGCCATCGACGAGTTCCTGCGCTTCGTGCGCGACGGCGGGGCCACCGACGTCTCCCCGGTCAGTGCGCGCGACGCCGTCGCGGCGGGCGTGCTGGCCACCCGGTCCCTGCGCTCGGGGTCCGTGCCCTTCGACGTGCCCGAGCTCGACGCGGACCTGGCGGCCTACTTCCACCGCGGACAACAAAATCCTCACTCACCGGCGGAATCTTCATAAACGACGCGGCTCCGCGTCATCTTTGAGGAAAATGTCGGTCTGGACGGTCGGTAGCACGTACAGTGCGAGCCGGGCGGTGCCGGTGCCTCAAGGGGGACCCGACCCGCGGGCAGGACAGGCCGGAGCCGAGGAGAGCGCATGATTCACCACATCACCCTGACCGGGCGCAGCATCGCCCTGGCCTGCGACGGCACGGTGACCACCCAGCACGGGGCCGGCGGCGCCACCGGCGCGGTCTACATCGAGGCCTCCCACCTGACCCTCCTGCACGACATGCGCGACGGCGAGTTCTACCGCACCGGCCAGAACTCCTGGTCGCCGTCGGGCTGGCGCCGCCTGAGCGAGGCGCCCATGCGCATCGCCAACGAGCAGCGCCGTCGGACCGCCGACGACGCCCCCTGGGACGACCCGGCCCGCCACCACTCGGCCTGGATGGCGGTCCTGGAGGACTCCGCCGGGGCGCTGCTCGTGGGCTGCCTGGACGGGCGCACGCCGCGCCTGCGCGCCGACACCGCGGTCCTGGAGGCCTTCACCGAGTCCGGTGACCCGGCGCGCTGGGTGATCCTGCCCGGCCCGGCCACCGCCGTCATGGCCCGCTACGCGCGCGAGCTCGGTGAGAGCCTGGGCGGCCGGGAGATCGAGCCGCAGAGCGTGTGGTGCTCCTGGTACTCCTACTACGAGGGCATCTCGCAGGAGGCCCTCGAGCGCGAGATCCCGCAGGTCGCCGAGCTGGGCTTCAAGACCCTCCAGATCGACGACGGCTGGGAGGTCGCGGTCGGCGACTGGGAGGCCGGCGAGAGCTTCGGCGACGGCATGGAGGCCGCCGCGACCCGGATCCGGGAGGCCGGCATGCAGCCGGGCCTGTGGGTGGCGCCCTTCATCGCCCTGCCCGGCTCCCGGGCCGTGCGCGACTACCCGGAGATGTTCGTCCACAACGCCGACGGCGGACTGGCCGTGGCCGGCTCCAACTGGGGCGGCGACTACTACGCGCTGGACACGACCCACCCCACCGCCCAGACCTACGTGCGCAAGCTCATCGCCAAGATCGTCCACCGGTGGGGCTTCAGCTACCTCAAGCTCGACTTCATCAACGCCGCCGCCATCCCCGGCTACCGGCACCGGCAGATCGATCGGGAGGAGGCCTACCGCACCGGGCTGCGCCTCGTGCGCGACACCGCCGGCGAGGAGACCTTCCTCCTGGGCTCCGGGGCGCTCATCATGCCCTCCATCGGGCTGCTCGACGCCGTGCGGGTGGGGCCGGACGTGGCCCCCATGTGGGAGAACTACGCCTCCGACGACCTGTCCGACGCCAAGGCCTACAACGCCCTGCACGCCGGCATCAACCGGCTCTGGCTGGGGCGGGTCATCGGGGTCGACCCCGACGTCGTCTTCTTCCGCCACCGCCGCAACCTCCTGGACGACACCCAGATGCAGTGGCTGCGCGACGTGGCCGAGGCCAGCCGCTACCGGTGCCTGTCGGACCAGATGACCTGGCTCGACGAGGAGGAGAAGGAGGCCGTGCGCGCCTACCTGGCCGCCGAGGACGAGCCCCTGGAGATCCTGGGCCGCTACCGCTTCAGCCTGGGTGAGCGCGAGATCGACCTCACCGAGGCCATCGAGGGCGAGGCCTCGGCCTACCCCCTGTGAGGCGGGGCTGGGGCGACGTCGGGGCCGGGAGCCGGCCGGGGTCCTACGGTCCCAGCAGGGCGGCGGGCACGACGGCGATCCCGTCCTCGTCCCGGTACGCCAGGCGGCCGGTGGTCACCAGGACTGCGTCCGCGAGTCTCGGCCCGATCTTCTTGCGCAGCCAGCGCAGGTGCTTGGTGTCCTCCGGCTTGGGGGTGGCCCTCGCCTTGATCTCAAATGCGACAACCCGACGGTCGGCTCCTTCGAGGATGATGTCGATCTCCTGGAGCCCGCCTTTGGTGCGCAGGTGGAAGACCCGGGCGCTGAGGACCTCCGCGTAGACCTGAAGACTCTGAATCACCAGGGACTCGAATAGCGAGCCGAGTACTCGGGGGCGGCGTGGAGTGCCCCGAGGGCTGGTGAGGATCGGGTGGCCGACCCCGAGCACCTCGGAGGGGCCGTATCCGAGAAGGCGAGCGGCCAGGGCCGGGTCGCACAGCTGGTGCTTGTCGGTCAGGTTGTTGCGGGAGAACTCGTTCTCGCTGGGGCTCCAGCCCGGAACCGGGTCCAGTAGCCACATCCCGCTGAGGTGGTCTCGGTAGGAGCGTGCCGTCGACAGGCCCATGTCGGTGCTCAGTGGTCTGTTCGCCAGCTCGGCGATGGAGCTGAAGCTCGCCGTCGTGGCCACCGCGCTGGCGTAGGCCGTCAGCCACTCCCTCACGGATCGTGAACGTCGCCTGCCACCCGTCGCTTCCGGTAGATCATGTCGGAGCGTTTGCTCGATGTATCCGTCCAGCTGGGCCTTGCGCCCTAGAGACGGCTGCTCCCTGATGGCGGGGAAGCCGGAGCGGCAGATCTCATCGACGTACTGGTCGATCGTGACACTCGTGTACCCCTCGATCGGGGTCAGGGCGGAGAGGTCCTGAGTGCCGAGGCCACTGCCTAACAGGCTCCCCACTGAGACCGTTGGGGTCTCGATCGCGCGCTCGGCCAGGCTGAAGGGGCGCATCCTCAGAGTGATGATCCGTCCTGCGCCGGTGTGGGTGGGTGCCTGGGACGGTGTGGAGGACCCGGTGAGCAGAAAACGGCCGGGAGAGGGATCGTCGTCGACGGCGCGACGTACCCGGTCCCACAGCTCGGGCATGCGCTGCCATTCGTCGATGACGAGAGGGCTGGGAAGTGTGGTGAAGCGCGATCCGATGGCGGCGAGCTGGGCGCGTTCATCGGGATCGTCAACGGCAATGAAGGTAGTGCCGTGGGCCCTGGCGGTGCGGGTCTTTCCGACGGCGCGGGCTCCCTCGACGCTGACCGCCGGGACCGACCGCAGCAGCTCCTCGAGGTGCTGGTCCATGAGACGCGGCTGGTAGGTGGTCATGAAGTGATCGTAAGGGCCACTTTGTGCTGTCGTACAGCCGAAAGACTGGGTCTGTGGATAACTCTGGGGCTCAAGAGCTGTGGGTGACGATCAGATCGGTCGTGCCTTCATCGACTATCTGGTCAAGAGTTAATGATCTGTTTGGTCAAGTGTTGTGTTGACTGTTGCGCCCCTCTGGAGCCCCGGCACAGCAGCGGGCAGTGACAGGGGGACTCACCAAGTGTAAGATGAGTCTCATCATCGCCGTGCCTCTCAAGAGACGCATCGGCTCCACAGCAGGTGGAGGTAGCGGGTTATCAATGGTCCGCACGGAAGTGCTGGCGGTGCAGCCCCAGGGGACTGGGGGTTGAACTTATCAATGGTAGGACCAAGTTCTCAGGAGTGTTGATGTGAGCGGCCTGGACTTCACAGACCTCTTCCGCGAGATCACTGGGCATGAGCCCAGGGGCTACCAGGTGCGCCTGGCCGAGCGACTCGCCCGGGGAGAGCCGCCGTCCCACCTCAGCGTGCCGACCGGGATGGGCAAGACCCTCGCGGTCCTCATCGGATGGTTGTACGCGCTGGCTCAGGACGCCGAGCAGGTAGGCCGACGTCGTCGGAGGCGGGTGGTCCCCCTGAGGCTGCATCTCGTTGTCGACCGGCGTGCCGTCGTCGATGACTCCTTCGAGGCGGCGCAAAGGATCAGGAAGGCGCTCGGAGAAGGTGCGGGTGATCGGTCGACGGTGAGACACGTGGCCGAGGTGCTGCGATCGGCTTTCGCGATCCCTGCTGAGGCGGAGGTGCTCGAGGTGCGTCGCCTGCGCGGCGGGCTCGCAGATGCTGATGGGGACCTGACGGAGCACACGCGCTACCCCTCCCGGCCGGCCATCATCGTGGGAACACTCGACATGACCGTGTCCCGTCTGCTGTTCCGCGGCTACCAGCTCTCGCCCTACCGTCGCAGCATCGATGCGGCGCTGACGGGGATGGATGCGTTCTGGGTCCTCGACGAGGCACACCTCTCCAAACAGGCCCTGACCACCTTGTTCGTGCTCCGCAGCGAGGAGAGCAGGCTCGAGGATCGTTGTGGTGGCAGCGTCCCGGGCCTGCAGGTCATGCCGATGACGGCGACACCCATGACGCTTCCCGCCCTCCACCGGGGGGCCGACCAGGAACTGACTCCCGGTCTCAGTCTGGACTGGGAGGAGGAGTGCCGCCTGGATCCGCAACTGGCTGCGCGGCGGGCGCATCGTGACGGTGTCCCGGTGGACGTTATCTGCGTGGATGGCAAGGCGGCAGCTGCTCTCACGGAGCAGGCATGTACCCGCATGAAGGAGCTGAGCCGGGGAGAGTCGCTGGTCGTCTTCTGCAACACCCTGGACACCGTCAAGACGGTCGTGGCCGGGTTGAAGAAGCAGGCCCGAAAGCTGAAGGAGCAGGCTCCTCACGTGGACGTCATGGTCGGCGGGATGCCTGCTCGCCGTAGCGAGCACGTTGTGGAGGGACTCTCCCCTTATCGGACGGGGGCCGAGGGCCGTCAGGACGCTCAGGCCACCGTCGTGGTGGCCACATCGACTCTGGAGGTTGGTGCCGACCTCGACTTCACCCACCTCCTGACGGAGAGCTGCCAGGCCGGCTCCCTGGTGCAGCGCCTGGGACGGGTCAACCGGGTCGGCGCCCGCTCCGACGGCAGCGTGACCATCGTTCACTCCACCACGAGTCAGGACCCGATCCACGGCGGAGCCGCCGACGCCGTCGTTGAGCTGATCGACGGAGCCACCACCCTCGGTGAGGTGGTGAAGCGGCTCGATGAGGCAGACGGGCGGGAGGAGCTGGTGAACGCGACTCAGGTTCCGATCGTCATCCCTCCGAATGTCTTCGCCGCCTACCCGCGCACCCTGGGATCCCGCAACGACGCCCCGGTTCACCCGTGGATCCGGCCGCTGGCCGATCCACGGCCGGACACATTCATCGTCTTCCGCAAGAGTGTGGGAGACCTCGCCAATGTCAGTCCTGAGGCGCTCCGGGAGGACCTGGTTCGGTGGCGGCCCGATCTTCGAGCCGAGGCCTGGAGCATCCCGCTGAACGATGCTCAGGAGGTAGCGAAACAGGCGGTGAAAACACAGTCCCTCGTCATCATCGATCCGACGTCGCAGGAGCCGCGCGTCCTTGAGGCCGGGGACTCTCTTCCCGATCTGGTTCCCGGTCAGATCCTCGTCTTGGCGCCGAGTGACGACAGCAACCCCTATGGGCTGGAGAACGCCGGCCGTGACTACTCCGGGCAGCACGTCATGCCCGGCGCCACGGCTGAGGAGGTGTCCAAGGAGCTGGTGTCCCTCGCGACGGGGACGGACCGGGGAACGATCCGGCGGGAGGCGGTCATCCTCACGGACCTGTCCGGGGGTGACCTGCGAACCGACGACCCGTACGCCGACCTCCTGGAAGAGGCGGCCCTGCTCGCAGTGCCACCGGGTTGGCAGATCGTCGACGACGTCCTTGGCGCCGACAGTGGTCACCCGTGGCTCCGCCTGCGGCTCGTGGAGGCCGCCACCGAGCCTCCCGCGAGCACCGAAGGCGACGCCGACGAGCGCACCCTGTGCGGCCACGGAGACTGGGTGGGTGAGCGTGCAGGACAGTGGGCCCGAGCCATCGGCCTGCCCGAGAACCTGGTGGAGGACCTCGTCACGGCCGGGCGCCACCATGACGACGGCAAGGCCGATCCCAGGATGCAGGCCGCACTGGGCGCAGCCGTGGATGAGAGCGGTTTCCTCCTTCTTGAGGAGCCGAGGCAGCGGGAGCGTCGAAGGCCGCTGAGCAAGTCTCGGCTCCCTCGCAGGTACTGGAACCGCTCCATGCGCATGGCTGGCGTTCCCTCCGGCTGGAGGCACGAAGCGGCCTCCGCTGATCGCCTGGAGGAGCAGCTGGAAAAAGGTGAGCAGACGGCGCACGATCCTGACCTGGTGATGCATCTGGTTCTCAGTCACCACGGCCGCTTCCGAGGTCCAGGACCGGTGTGCCTGTCCGAGCACGGACCAGCTCCACGGCATCAGGACCCGTGTGGCTCTTCTTGGGCTGAGGCGATGAATCGTTTCCACCGTCTCAATGATCGCTACGGCCCGTACACCCTGGCGCTGGTCGAGGCGATCCTTCGCCTGGCTGACTGGGACGTCTCGCAAGAACTGGAGCAGAACCATGAGTAGTGCGCCATGCCCTGATGAGGCTGCCGAGTACCGCCTGACTGCGCTGCCGGGAAATCGTGCAGCCTATGTCCTGGCGACCTGGGGACTGGTATCGCTACTGCCGGGGGCGACGCTCCGCTTCGAGGGGGAAGGAGTCCCCGTCGTCGGCTATGGCGGCGATACGGACGAGCTGGTGAATGTGGCCGCTCGCGGCCTGGTGGAGCGAACCTGGGGCCTCGGGGAGGGTGGGTTGCGCGGCATTACCACGACGACGCCCAGGCGATCCGCGGTCAACGTCCTGTCACATGCCGGCTGGCAGGCCGCCGACAAGACGAGTGACCTCAGGGCATGTGGGCCGGTAGCCGTCTTCGATGCGTCGGTGACGTCGGTCCAGGGTGGGGAGATCAGGAAAACGCAGGACCTCAAAGTTTGGCGTTCCACGTTGACCCTGTTCAGTGGGATGAGTCATACCGTCAAGTCGGTGCAGGACACCTGGGGGCTCATGGGTGCGTCACGGGCCACTGCGGACGATGCTGTCGCTGCGGGGGTGGCACACCTTGACCGACTTGTGCACGGCGAGATTGTTGTTGCGCGGGCCAAGCCGGGGCTGCGCTTCTCCGCTAGCCAGGCAACCCCGCGTATTACCAGCGGATCCGAGGAGTGCGACGTGTACCCGCTCGTGGATCTCCTGGCCTTCTGCGGGCACCTGCTCCTCCAGCCGCAGCAGCGTGAGATGACGCGAGAGTATCCGGCCAAGGCCCTCACTTGGGTGCTGAATCCGGTTCCCCTCACGATGGAGGCGATCATCGATCTGCACGAGTCCCCGCCGCCCGAACTGCCCTGGCACCGGTGGACATCCCTCATTCGCGGAACCGGATCCACAGCCAAGGTGACATCGTTCGCGCCCGCCCACCCCGGGGCATGAAAAAGGAAGAGGTGACAACAACCCATGCCTGATCACATCGCAGTCCTTCCGCTGGCACAAGCGCTACCGGACCTAGGAACACCGGATGCCGTCCATCGTCTCGCCATGTCGTACTTGCCGGATCTCAGAGGCGCTTCGCGGTCGATTCGCGCAGACCTCGGCGTCCTGTACCGCCTGGCTCTACCAACCGAGTACGGCGGGCAGAAGGGTTCCCTGGTCATCAGATTCCGGGCTGATCTCGATCTGCCCGGAACACAGGCCATCGAGGCACCGCCAGGGTTCGCCGTCGGTCAGCGCTTCACTGTTCGAGTGGTGGCCGAGAAACGCCATGCCGATGAATCGGGAAAGAACCGCCTCCGCGCCGTCCTCGACGAAGAAGCTCACGGTTGGGCCACCGATTTGCTGGGGCGCCACGGTCTGGGGGTCAGTGAGCTGACGGTCTCGCCGAGGTGGTTCGTGGGCCGACGAGGCGGACTCTCCTTCACCCTCCGGGACCTCACCGGCACCGTGAGCAGTATCAGTGAGGCTGGAACATCCGCCTACCATCAGGGCATCGGGAGGGGGAAGGCCTACGGCTACGGAATGCCCTTGGTGTTGTGAGGACGCGGATGAAAGTTGTGCTCGACCAGTAAGACAATAGATATGCAGATGAGGAGATTGAACGATGACAACGGCTCAAGAATTTCGCTCCACCATCGGTGCCCTCATGGAGGAGGGTGCGGTGGCTGGAATCAGCGTGACCAGCAAATACGACTCATTGTCGGGAATGACCGTGACGCCTCCGGCGGGCACGATCCGCCAGGACGGCAAGGTTGTCGGTTTTTTTGAAACTGTCGCCGATGGGAAGGCGGCCACAATTGATACGTGGGGATCCCAGGCCTCGCGGTGCGAGGTGCTTCTCGCTAGTCGCTTCAGAGGAGGAACCAACACCCTCGCTGAGGTGCTGGGTTTCCCCATAGTGGTCCTCGTCGATGAGGAAGGGGGGGTGCTGACCACCTCCGTGGAGCTCTCGCACCGGCAGGCCGATGCCACGTGGAGGCTCATACGAGACGAGCTCACCGCCAAGGGGATCGATTTTGAGGGAATCCAAAATGCCACACGAGCTCAGCCAGACGCCCTGCTCACTGGATTCCCCACAGCGATCCCCTTCGGGTGGTGGCACTCGCAGACGAAGCGCTCCCAGAAGGCTGTTGATGACGCTAACAATGGAGGGAAAAAAAGTGGGCGCAAGGATGCTCGTGAGCTGAATGCGACGCGAGACAAGTATCTTGGTTACTACGTCATGAATCCTGCGGAGTCGCGTTCTGCGAGACTGTTCACATCGGAGATTATTGCGACCGGCGTGTCTGAGCGTCGTCGTATGGCCGGGAAAACGGATCCACTCTTCGCGGCAAGCAGTAATAAAACGACGATTCGGGGAGTAAAGCTTTCCGCTCTGGGAATCGGGTCATTGCCTCCGCTTGATATTTCTGAGGCTCCATCAGATTTAACGTACGACTCTATCGTGGGGAAGGCCTTCTTCTCCCTTGCTGGGTTGAGGACATTCGCCTTCTCTCGCCCGGAGCCTGCGCGAGCGCTGGTGGTCAGCCTGACCCTGCTGCTGTACCGACTGCTGCAGGAACGGCTGGACCTGCGCGCAGGGGCGGAGCTGCGTCTGCGCGAGCCGGGTCTCGAGGTCAAGGTCGAGAGGCACGGAGCACCCTCCGAGCCCCTCGCACTGCCGGAGGTCGACGAGCTGGTGGACCTCGTGCGTGACCTGGGCCAGGAGATCGGTTGGAACGGCGCCACCACGGTCACGATCACCCACGACTCCCCGCTGGGAAAGATCATCCTGGACGTCGACGGGCGCAAGACTACTGATGGACGCAGCGATGAGTGATCTGACCATCACGGCCTCGTTCCCCCTCGGAGAGTTCAACGCGCACGATGGAGAGGGGCGCGCTGAATGGCCGCCGGCTCCAGCGCGGGTACTGGCCGCGATGCTGTCTGCCGCCCATGGCCTCGGAGAAGGCGTTTCCGAGGTCGAGGCTCTCTTTCGATGTCGTCCTCCACGGATCACCGCCCCTCCGGCCGGTGAGCGTCAGATCGGTTACCGGCGGTGGGTCCCTGTCAACAATGAGCTGAAGACGGCCGAGAATGGTTCGCCGACCGGGATTGTCGACCGAAACGACCGCCTCCTGGAGAAGCAGGCGAAGGATCCCGAGTGCGGCATGATGGTCGGTACCGGTCCGAGCGACGTCGTGCGTTGGACCTTCGCCGCCGATGGCCCGGTCGATCTGGGCATTCTGCAGAAAGTGGCGCGGTCCGTGGAGTACCTCGGGCGTCCAACCTCACCCGTGCTGCTCGACGTCGTCGGCGGTGCTGTCGAGGTGGCACCTGGCCATTCCTGTTGGGAACCGGACCCGACGGGCTGGATTCAGCTGCGGGTGGGAACGGAAGGACTCCTGGCTGCTTTGGACGCCCGAGAGGAGGAGCGGCGCCGCAGCACCGTGACGGGGACGCATCCGTATATGAGCGTGCGACCCACCGCTCCCTATCGGCTCGTGGGTGGGAGGCCCGGTGATGGGGCGGCGCCTGATACTCGGGAGCTGCTGCGCACGTGCTCGCTCTACCGAATGCCCCACAGTGGGAGACACGGTGCAGTTCTGGTGCATGCCTCCGACGCTGCTCTCGTCATGGAGCAGCTGCGCGACTCCCTCGGAGAGGCGGGCTGGATGCTGCCACTCATCGGTGGGTTGGGCCGCCGTCACCTGCCCGTCCTGCGGGGGGTGCTCGTGGCCGGGGGGCTTCGGCTTCCCTCCGTAGGACTTGCGGTGAGGACGGGGGTGGTTGAGGCCAGTCTCGCAGAGACCAGGACGATGGCTTCTCTGCCTCGAGTTCTGCGGGCCGCTACCGCTCCTTCGTCGCAGTGGACCACCGTTGTGCCGACGGCGGAGGAGCCTGAACACATTGTGTCCTTGTTGGAGGAATGCGCCTCGGGGCTCGGCTGCAGACTCGTTGAGGCTGAGCGTCACTCCGACTCACGAAGCGACGGAGGTGTCGATGTGCAGGAGGACAACGGGCGCTGGCACGTCTCGGTCGCCTTCGACGCGATGGTGCCCGGGCCGGTGGTCTTCGACGGTACCCTCATGGTTCCCCTGGGGGCCACCAGCTTGGCAGTGAACCCACGGCGACCCCGAGCCGACTAACATCACAGGTCAGCAAGGTCAGCCCCGCGCACGCGGGGGTAGAGGCGCCTTGGGGAAAGTGGCTGTCAGCAGAGACAGGTCAGCCCCGCGCATGCGGGGGTGGAGGCGACAGCGTGAAGCCGCCCAGTGCGAGCAGCCCGTCAGCCCCACGCATGCGGGGGTAGAGGCCGCCGACATTATTGAGTACCTGAAGTGCGTAGGTCAGCCCCGCGCATGCGGGGGTAGAGGGCGGCATGTCCAAAGTGATGTTCACTTCACCGCGTCAGCCCCGCGCATGCGGGGGTAGAGGGACACCGTTGGCGAGAATTCCTCGAAGCATACCGTCAGCCCCGCGCATGCGGGGGTAGAGGGCAACC
>ERZ773267.566-NODE-566-length-24014-cov-7.550899_pt1 | contig 24014 bp, 18 predicted proteins | sample MGYA00511959_ERZ773267 | MGnify/ENA primary metagenome ERZ773267 (study PRJEB29015, sample SAMEA2738165) | human oral metagenome | biome: human oral; feature: human-associated habitat; material: saliva | place: China | collected 2240 ... | reverse complement strand
TTGGTGAGTTTTTCGAGGATGACGGTGCGGGCGGGCATGTTAATGCCAAGGGCGAGGGTTTCGGTGGCGAAGACAAGTTTAATGAGGCCGGTGGTAAAAAGCGTTTCGACGGTTTCTTTGAAGAGCGGCAGCATCCCGGCGTGGTGTGCGGCGATGCCGCGAAGGAGCCCTTCTCGCCATTCATAGTAGCCGAGAGTGTTGAGGTCTCGGGGGTCAAGGTGCGCGGTGGCTTCGGCGATGTATGCGCGGATGGTTCGCTGCTGCTCGTCGGTGGTGAGCATCAGATCGGCGTCGATGCACTGGGTGACGGCACCGTCGCACCCGGCGCGGGAGAAGATGAAGCAGATGGCCGGAAGGAGCCCTGCTTTATCGAGGGTGCGTACCATCTCCGGGCGGGAAATACGGTGCGGGCGCAGGGAGTTGTCCTGTGCGGCGTGGGGTGTGCGGCGGCTGTCCTCGAACGTTTGGGCGGTGCTGTGGTGTTTGCGGGTGCGGCGGAACCGTTCACGTTTGCCGCCGCGGCCACGGTAACCCCGGTCAGCCCCGTAACCGGGCCGGAGCTGTTTGAGCTGCGGGTTCAGACGCATCCCGGCGGGTGCGGTGTGCTCGTCGGCGTCTTTTTTGGGGCGTTTCGTGGCGCGGCGGGCACCCGATGCCCTCTTCTCCTCCGGGTCGGGGGTGAAAAGATCCACGATTTGGTTGCCGACTAGCATGTGCTGCCATAGAGGCACAGGCCGGTGCTCCGAGACGATGACGTCGGTGCCGCCGCGCACCGTATCGAGCCAAGCCCCGAACTCTTCGACGTTAGAGACGGTCGCGGAGAGGGAGATAACAGTGACGTGTTCGGGAAGGTGGATGATCGCCTCTTCCCAGACAGCGCCGCGGAACCGGTCGGCAAGGTAGTGCACCTCGTCCAGGATGACGTACCCGAGCCCCTCAAGGGTGGGCGAATCGGCGTAGAGCATATTGCGCAGCACCTCGGTGGTCATCACAAGGACAGGGGCCTCGGCGTTAATGCTCGTATCCCCGGTAAGTAACCCCACGGTCTCTTCACCGTACTCTCGCACAAAATCGTGGTACTTCTGGTTGCTGAGCGCCTTGATGGGGGTAGTGTAGAAAGCTTTGAGACGTTTGCGCAGCGCCAGGTAGATACCGAACTCCCCCACCACGGTTTTACCGGCACCGGTGGGGGCAGCCACCAGCACCGCCCGACCGGACTCTACACTGCGGCATGCGCTTTGCTGAAAATCATCCAGCGGGAACCCCAGGTTTTTCTCGAAGGCCGCCAGGGCGGTTTTTGCGTGGGCGGCGCGTTGTTGAGCCGCCTGGTACTGTGCGGCGTAACTGGTGTTCTCGTTATTCGGCATGGTTCTATTCTACCGGTGCACCAACCCCCAAAAACCGGGTATCCGCCGGGGCGTATGTAAAGCCCGGGGTGGTAAAACTGGTGCAGTGAAGCCCCGGAAAACGTGCAGGTTATCCGGGGCTGTGTGTGCAATGGAGCGGGCTAGTTTTTCGCCTCATCCTTTTCGAAATGGCCCATCGCGGCGAGGTCTTCGGCACTGGTTGCGGTCTTGATCGATTCTTCGGTCATGCCCTTGGCAAGTTTCGCCTCACGACGGTCGCGGCGCTTGTCATTAATGAGGCAGATGCCGATGGCGATGAAGAAGAACGCCAGCAGCGGTGCCATGAGGTAGAACATCATCATAATGTCGGTGCCTGGGGCGGTCATGGCGGCGATAACAGCCACGAGCACCACCACCCACCGCCAGGATTTCAGCACGGTTTTACCGCGGATCAGCCCAAGCATATTAATACCCACCAGGATCACGGGGATCACGAACGCTAAGGAGAAGAAGAACATGAACTTAACCACGAACGCGATGTAGTCGTTGGCGGCAATAATGTTTTCGGCCCGGCTGGGGGTGAACATGGTCAGCGCTCGCACAACCCCCGGCAGCGTCCACCAGGAGATCGCCACACCGCAGGCGAAAGCGAACAGTGAACCGGAAAGGAACCCGAACAGGTACTTTTTCTCTTTCGCGTGCAGCGCCGGCAGCAGGTACCGCAGCCCCTGGTACAGCCACACCGGGGAAGCCAGCACCAAACCAATGTACATGCCCACGCGCATGAGCTGATCGAACGGGGACGCGATGGTTGAGTAGTTCAGGGTGGCGTGGCGGCCTTGCTGCTCGTTGATTTCGATCAGCGGCTGGGAGATGGCGTTAATGAACGGCTGGTAAAGGAAAATAACCGATAATATTGCCGCGATAAGGGTGGCGATAGCTGCTTTAATGAGACGGTCCCGGAACTCACGCAGATGCTCCTTAAGTTCCATGCGCGCCTCGGGATTGCTTTTGCGGCTGCGCACATCCTGATCAGGCTTTGCCATCGTGTCCTCGCTACTTCAGATTTTCTGGCCTCTGTACGGGCACTACCGGTGCCCTGCACGTACAGCGTTGAGCATGTTCTACCTCATGCGGGGTGGCCGGTAACCCGGGCGCCCCGAAACTACTTTAGATTACCACTAACCCGCACCCGTTAAACAGGGGTTTAACAAGTGCGGGCCGAACGGTTCTAAAGTTTTCAGCTACTTGGCGTCGGACTTACCGTTGTCCACAACCTCGGCGGTGACGGTTTCGTCTTTCTTTCCTTCACCATCTTTTTTGGCTTCTTTACCGTCACTCTTCATACCCTCAACTTCAGACTTGAAGATACGCATCGACTGGCCTAGGCTACGCGCCATACCGGGCAGTTTCGGGGCGCCAAAAAGCAGGACAATGAGGAGGATAACAACGATAATGGTCGCCGGATGGCTAAAAATCTGACCCATAAGGTGTGAACCTTTCTGTGTTAGAGCAGGTCTCCGATATTTTGAGGTTGGCCGAGTCGATCTCGTCGGGAGACCCGTCGCTTGATCCGCTCAGACCTGCGTGTCTGTTTACCTTGTTCATAGTTATTGTATGCCGCAGATACCGGGGTGAAAATCCCCAAGGTTTGCTCGGCGGGTATTTTGCGGCGCACATTCGCCTCGGCGTCGTCAAAACTTTGTTCAATTGATTCGGCCCACGTGGTCACATCATCAAGGAGAGTAAACCCCCTCACGAGCGCCCTATACCCAAGAAACGCCAAAAACAGTAGGGCGGTAATACTCAGCGCACCCCACAGCAGAACCCAGAACCACCACGGCATGCTTAATATTATACAAGCTCGCGTGCAGAAAGAACGGCCTACGACTCAGCGTCCGGCGAACCTTCCTCAACCATCAGCACATCAATGCGCTCCAATAATTCGGCCCGTAACTGCTGGGGGCCCAGCAGCTCCAGGGCCCCGCCGCCGTCAATGACCGTATCAAGAATACGCCTCATACCCTGCCGCCGCTCCCCCGGAAAATAATGCACCCGATGAAATACTTTAGGGCTGTTCGGTTTAGCCGCATCAAGCGCAACAGCGTGCGAACTGACCCTCAGCAGACGGTGGCAGGCCTCCTTCACCGCAGAAGAACCGGGGCTGCCCAGCGCCTCCACCCGCACCCGCAAAAGAGCGAACGGGTTATCTTCGTCGAACTGCTGGGCCCGACTCCACTGCTCCGGGGTGTGCGCGTGAGCAGGCGGGGTTCGCGGGTGCGCCGGGCCAGCATCCTCAAGATGCGTGATACTGCTGAGCCTAAAATTACGCCACGCATCCCGCTGCCCCACACGCCCGGCAGAAGTTCGGCAGAACGCATACAGGTAGAACTGGTTATACATGAACACCAGCCCATACGGGTCGATCACCCGCTCAAAATCCTGATCCCCGTACCGGATGCGTAACGCCCGGGACGATGCGAGCGCCTCCAGGATCTCGGTACGCCACGGTGCGTCCGGGCGGAAACTTAAAGCGCGGGAAAGCTCACCGGCGCGGTCACCATAACTGTTGGCGATAGTATCCCGTAACCTGCTCAGCTGTTCGCTGCGGCCCAGAATATGCTGTGCCGCATCCAAGCTGAACACTAACAGGGCAAGTTCCACGTCCGAGAAAGCAACCCCCGCATACAGCTGGTGCCCCGCCTCCAACGGCAGGTACTCCACCAGGTGCGCGCCCTTGTGATTGGTCTGCGGGTCGTCAAACCCCCGCTCAAACGGTAAAAAATCCTCCGGTACGTGACGGTCGTAGTGCGCCTCAACCGCCCGGAATGCATCAAGAAGTTTCTTCGGTTTGCCGGTATCTACCGCCAGGGCGGCACCAATAGTTTTCAGGCTCTGCTCACCGGTGGCCTGCACACAGTGCAACGCTAAAAGCGCGTCAATCAGCTTATCTACCGCATCAGGCCTATCGCGGGTTGTGTTTTTCTTCCACCCGCTTGGGGTCTTAGCAGGGTGCTCATGCGCCTGCTGCAGCTCACGCAGGATACGCTGCTGCACCTGCCGAACCGTGCGCTGGTGCTCATTATCCTCCGCATGCGGTATACGCCAGCCGTTGCTGATAGCGTCGGTGGCGGTCTCAACTGTCCCGTAAGAAGGCACCGTAAACTGCTGCCCGGTGCGGGCGTCCTCAACGGTAAGGGTGCTGTTCTGCCACCGGCCCAGCCGGTCAAGAGAATCAGCCATGCTGAACTGCACAGGCGCCGCCGTGAACGCCTTCGGCCCGGTCTTAAGAACCGTTAAAGACCCCATGCGGGAGAGCCGGTATGTGAAACCCTGCTGCTGGGCTCGCGGCTGTGCCTTCGAGGAGTCAAAACCCACGAAATACCAGTTGCCGTAACGGTGCCCCACACCCCACACCGAAAGGGTACTCTGACGCCGGGCACCACTGTAATTCTGGTAGGAGACTGAGACGTTTTTATGTTCGGCCAGCGCCGAAAAAATCTCTTCCAGGTACGGGTCATCCTGAAAACGGATGCGGGTCAGCGGCTCAGCGTGGGAGTGCAGCTTTTTAACATGCTGCAGGTTCGGCACGCTCGCGGCCACCTTCCGCAGGATGCGGCGGGCGCTGTCTTCCAGGTCCGTACCGTACCAGCCTTTGCACAGAGTATCGAGCACCCGGTAATCCTCAACGGTCATATCCCACCCGGTGAGCGGGTTCGGCCCCACCTGTAACCGGTACCCGCCGGTTTCTGTATTCACCAGCGGAATACCCGCATCACGCAGCGCCTTCTTCGCGCGCTCAAACTCCTGCTCCTGCGATGGGCTGAGCGCATCATCACGCCCCACCCTAATACCGAGCGCACCCAAAAATTCGGTGCGTGAAATACCGTAACGGGGGCTGCACGCCAGCAGATGGTACACCCTGAAGAGTTCTTCCATACCCACCATTCTACGGTTTCCACCCGAAAGGGCAGGGGCGAGCGCCTATAAAAGGCTGCGTCCCGCCGAAGCCGGTTGGCTCAGGCAGGACGCAGCAGCGAAAACACCTTTACTTTTAGACGGACTGTGGTTAACGAACCTCTAATAGGTCAACCACGAAAATCAGGGACTCTCCCGGGGCGATAGCACTGCCGGCACCGCGATCACCATAGGCCATATCAGCCGGGATTTCGAGGCGGCGGCGGCCACCGGCCTTCATCCCGATCAGGCCCTCATCCCAGCCGCGGATCACCTGGCCCACACCCACCTGGAACGGCAGCGGCTCATTCCGGTTCCACGAGGCGTCAAACTCCTCACCGGTTGAGAACGCCACCCCCACATAGTGGGCGAGTACGCGGGAGCCGGGCACAACCTGCGCGCCGTGCCCCTCAATTAAATCCTTCACCACAAGCTCGGTGGGGGCCCCATTTTCGGGGAACTCGATTTCGGGCTTCTGCCGGTCGAGGTTACGCTGACCAAATGACATGTGTCTCCTTAGAATACTAATTTCAGTGATGTGAATGAGTGCGCGGGCCGCACACCCGCGACAGCGCGCCCTCAAAGCGCGGGTACCGCACAAAACTGCGGGCTACCTACTTGGTGGATGCGCTCTCACTAGGTTTCTGCTCGGTCGCAGCCGGGCTGGCAGAAGCGGAAGCTGAACCATCACCGGAGGGCGCCGGGGTCTGCGAAGGAGCCGCACCACCAGAAGGATTAGCGGAGGCGGAAGCCGCCTTCTCAGCTGCTTGCTTCTTCAAAGCGTCCGTCTGTTCCTTAGCCTTGACCGCCGAATGGTTAGTCTTAGCATCGATAATATCGATCACGAACACCAAGGCGCCCTTCGTATTTTCGGGTGCCTGCTCACCGTATGCAAGGTTGGCAGGGATGATGAGCTCCACACGGGAACCGACAGTCTTACCTACCAGTCCCTTCTGCCACCCCTGGATCACCTGCTGCAGAGGGAACCCGACCACTGGCTGTGTGGAATCAGCATTGTAGTGGTTTTCAAATTCCTTACCGTCCGACCAGCGCACACCCATGTACCTGGCGTATACGTTATCGGTCTCCTTAACCTTTTCGCCCGAGCCGACAATCAGATCCTTAGAGACTAGCTCCTTCGGCTCCTCACCCTTATCTTCCGGCAGCTTAATTTCAGCCTTACCGCTTTTCTCATCCAGAGTAAACTTGGGAAGCTTCGGGTCTTCCGCCTCAGCCTTACCCGAGACAAGGTTGTTAATCTTCTGCTTCACGGTAATGACCTGAACATTGGTGGGAGTGCCCGGTGAGACAGTCTTAGCCGGAGCCCCCGGTGAAGGCTGAACGCGAGGATCCCGGTTAGAACTCATCATGAATGAGCCGCCGACCTTCAGCTTCTTAACCGTCTCATATGCCTCGGGGTCTTCTTCTTTCAACTGCTCATTAACCGTGATGTTGAAAGGGGCGGATGCGTAGGTGGTCTGTTCCCTGCCCTGTGCATCCTTTGAACTTCCATCAGTCCCATTGAACTGAGTGATTTCGACGAGAATATTATCGCCATCCTGGATAGCTTCACCGCTGCCTTCTTCGATGACACGTGACACGTTACGATCCACCGAAAAAGGCGTTGAAAAAGAGGCTGAAGGGGCTGCCGTGGCCCCATTCATATCGACCTGCACCTTATCAAGGGGGTTATCGGCGTTATTAGTATTATTACCACAGGCGCTCAGCAGTAAGCTCAGACACAACACAGACGCGGCCGCTGCTTTTTTATGATGCTTCAGCACGAAGGCTTCCTTTCGGTTGGTTGGTGATTTGAATCGACACTCAAAAACCCATGCTACCGCCACAAGGGGCGGAAGGTCACACGCAGTACGCTGTGAGTGATGAAACCACCATCTAAGGGGCTGCACCCGGGCTCAAGAGCGAAAACTAGATTAACGGCGGTGCGGGCGGTTCGGGGTGTTTATGCCCCAGCATAGCGACCACCTCATCCACCTGTTCACTGTGTGTTTGGAACGGATCTTTACACACCACAGTATGCTGCGGGTAGGCGTTTAACCGCATGTGCACCCAGTCCACCGTGAACTGCTCCCCTGCTGCCTTTGCCGCCTTAACGAACTGCGAACGCAACCGGGCGCGAGTCGCTGGAGGCTCATCAATTGCGTGCTCGGCGGCTCCGGCAGGTAACACAGTTTTTACCGCCTGACGGCGCACCAGCGCATGGTACACCCCACGATCCGGGTCAATATCATGGTACGCCAAATCCAGCTGTCGTATGCGTGCGCTCGCGTAACTGGTCTCTTGCCCCGCAGCCTGCGCCCGGGAAATATAGGCGTCTAACAGTTTCTTCTTAATAGCCCAGTCAATCTCGGTATCAATACTGCTGTAGTCGCCGCTGTGCACCGCATCCAGGGTACGCTGCCACAAATCGAGGGCGTAACCCACGTGCTGATGATGCTCCCCATGCCAGTCCACGTACTTGCGGGCGGCATCCAGGTAGTGGCGCTGCACACTCAAGGCCGTATACCGCTGCCCGTCAGCAGTCTCAAATGCGGCGGACCCGCTCATATCGTGGCTAATAGCACGCAACGCCTGAGGCACTGAAACAATATTCAGGCTGGTCAGCGGGAAACGATCTTCCAGCATGCGCAGCACCAGATCCGTACTCACAATCTTGAGCAGCACGGTCGGCTCAGCCATATTTGAGTCCCCATTAATCACGTGCATCCGCCGGTATTTTGAGGCATCCGCGTGCGGCTCATCACGAGTATTAATCAGTGGACGCACCCGCGAGGTGGAGGTGCTGGCCGCCTCCCAAATATGGTCCGCCCGCTGAGAGAACGAAAACGAGGGCACACCGGTCGCTGAAGCCGGGTCAGTCGAACCAGACACCGGCCCGCCTTTCGGATGGGTTTTACCGGCGCCCACCAGAATCTGACGCGTAACTAAAAACGGCACCAGCTGCTCAATAAGCGTGGGGAACGCCAGTTTACGGCTAATCAGGTAGTTCTCGTGACTGCCGTAGGAATTACCCGCAGAGTCCACATTATTTTTCAACAGGTAGAACGACCCTTCAAGCGGCGTCCCGTGTGCCCCTTCGGTGCGCAGACGCTGCTGGGCCTGCCGCGCTAAACGCGCCAACAGCAGCTCACCGGCCCGCTCCTGCGCTAACAGCTCCTCAATACTGGCGCACTCGGCGCTGGCGTACTCGGGGTGCGAGCCCACATCCAGGTACAGGCGACCACCATTTGGCAGGAATACGTTTGTGGAGCGCCACTCATCCAGCACCGGCTTAAACAAAGCCGCTGCCGCCTCCTCATTACTAAGCCTGCCAAGGCCCTTGGGCACGTAGCTAAGACCAAACTCGGTTTCAATACCAACGATGCGTTGCTGCACTACTCTTCTTCCTCACCGGCACTACTACGGTGCGGAGCGCTTCAGCTATTACCGCGCCCCCGCGTCCTACTGGCCGCCCTTTTGCACAAAACCGGTCACAAAATCTTCGGCGTTTTCAGCCAGCAGCCCATCAATCTCGTCCAGCAGGTCATCGACCTCGCTCACATCCTGCACCGCCGAATGGGAAGCTAGCGTCAGCTCCTGCTCCTGGGCCTGCTCCTGCCCCAGCGGCTCCGAGGCACTCATACGTTCACGTGACATAATCAACTCTCTCCTTCACCTAAAAGCGGCGGCCTTGCTGAACCGCCGCCAACGAACGGGTTTATGAGGCGGCAGTACCGCGCGCCAATAACTGTAACAGCTCATCCGAATGCCGCGCCCGCTCCAGCAGCGGCTCAACCTCCGAACGGTTATAGCGGGTCGGCTCAGGCATCACCAGCCGGGTCAGCTCCCGCGAGTACTTACCCCGGCACGCAACCGTATCCCAGTTCATACTGATCACCTCATCCGGCCAGCGGCTCATGAGAGTGCCGCGTAAATAGGCGCGGGTCTGCTCCGGTGGGGTACGCCCCGCCCGCGCAATACGCTCCGGAGTGAACAGGGTGCGCATACGCCCGCGCGCAACCAGCCGATGGTACAGCCCGCGCTGAGGGTCAATATCAGCGTACTGCAAATCGAGCGCCTTCAGCTTGGGGTCGCTGTAGGCAACACCTTTAGCCACATAGCCGCGCACCAACGCATACTTCGCCACCCAATCCAGGCGGTCGGCAAGCTCCATCGGGTCCCGTCCCAGCGCATCCAGCACCTGCCCCCACAGGATAAGGATCTGCCGGGTCGGCTCATCCACGCCGGCGGGGCTGCTCTCTTCATGAGCCAGCGCAGCCTTCAGGTAAGTGCGCTGCACCTCCAAGGCTGTGGCGGTTGCAGCACCACCGGGATACTGCGCCACAGGAAGCTGTGCGCTGAGGGTCGTATCGTGGCTGACCGTGTGCATCGCCGCCACCGGGTCGGTGAGCTGGATGCACGGTACCCGCCCCGACTCGATCAGGTTTAACACCAGCGCCGCAGTACCGAACTTCAGCAGGTTCGAGTAGTGAGAAAGGTTAGCATCAGCCGGGATAACATGCAGACGCCGGTACCTCTCAGAATCGGCGTGCGGCTCGTCACGGGTATTAATAATAGGCCGCCGGATAGTGGTCTCAAGCCCCACGGTGCGTTCAAAAAAGTCGGCGCGGGAACTAATCTGAAAACCCGGTTTCTCACCATTGACGCCAATACCCACACGCCCGGCGCCCGTGAAAATTATGCGGGTTGCAAAAAATGGCAGAAGCCCCTGCGCCACCTCATCAAAAGGCACCGTACGATCCACCAGGTAATTCTCGTGGGCACCGTACGACTGGCCCTTAGAATCAGTGTTATTTTTATACAGCTTCACGGCGGGCAAGCGGTCCTCGGCGTGGCAGGCGATCTCAGCAAGAGCCTCATACGCGATAGCATCACCTGCCGCGTCGTAGAGCACCGCCTGGGCGGGTGTGAGCGTCTCCGGGGACGAATACTCGGGGTGCGCATGATCCACATAAAGACGTGCCCCATTGGGCAGGATCGTGTTCATCGTAACCCGGTCCCAGTCCAGCCGCTCCGGGTAGCCGCCACGGCCGTGAATCATCTGCTGATCCCCATCAATACCGGCCTCACGCAGCGCCTCTAAAGCAATATCTTCGCTGGTGAGCTCACGGCGGGTATGGGTCAGCTGCGACACATGTGCCTGCGCCTCGCTCATCGTTCCCCCCAGCGCATCGGTGAGCGGGGACTCAGACTCCGCAGACCATAGGGCCCGCTGCGCTTGGGCCGCACGGGACTCAACCTCTCCCCGCAGCGCAGCCTCCCGAGCAGCCACCAGCTTAGAGTAGGTGTTTACCACCATTGCCGACAGGATGGTGGGGTTCGTCCCGGGCGCGGCGGGGGCAATCACCCCGTACTCGGTTTCCGCACCCATCACGCGGGACACCCCATACCGTGGTGTACGCATCTGACTGCTACTCCTTCGACTCGTCAGGGACAGCACGGGCAGCGGTGTGGGCCGGTTCCACCGAAACAATCCGCCCGCGCACCCCGGCCATGGCGAGCGCATCCTCAATATCCGGCAGCGGAGGCAACTCCACCTGATCTTCGAACTCGGCGCGTACCGCCTCCAGCAGGTGACGGGTGCCGATACCTCCAGTGATTTCTCCCGCCGCAGGGGGCACACCGGGGGCTGTGATGAGGGTGTCCAGCTGCTCTTTAATGGCCTGTTTTTTGGCGCGGTCCACAATATTGCGGATGACCGCACCCGACGCGAAATCCCCGCGGTACAGCGTGTGCCCCGTCAATGCTGCCCCCGATTTGGCGTGTGCTGAGTCTACGCGGGCTATGGCGTAGGCGTTGGCGGGGGTACGCGAGTACAGCTGCTGCACTGCTGCCGAAATCATCGCCTGAACCGCGGCGTCCACCGAGCTGTGGCGGTCCACTTCGGCGGTATCAAACGGCAGGTCGTCGGTGAGGTACAGCGCAAAAATTTCGGCTGCCCCAGCGGCGTCCGGGCGGTTAATACGGATTTTTAGGTCTAGGCGGCCCGGGCGCATCACGGCCGCGTCAATGAGGTCTTCACGGTTGGTTGCACCAATAACAATTACGTTTTTGAGTGATTCCACACCATCAATTTCGGCAAGCAGCTGCGGCACGATTGTGGTCTCAATATCGGAGGAGCGGCCGGTGCCGCGCGTACGGAAAAGGGACTCCATCTCGTCGAAGAACACCACCACGGGGTGCCCTGCCTGCGCTTTTTCGCGGGCCGCAGTAAAAATATCCCGGATCTGCCGTTCGGTTTCGCCCACGAACTTATCGAGAAGTTCAGGGCCTTTAATATTGAGGAAGTACCCGCGAGTATTAGCCCCGGGGTTTAGCGCGGCGGCGCGTTCGGCCAGCGCGTGCGCTACTGCCTTAGCGATCATGGTTTTACCGTTGCCGGGCGGGCCGTACAGCAGGATACCTTTGGGCGGCGCCAGGTGGTAGCGTTCAAAAATTTCGGGGTGCAAATAGGGCAGCTCAACCGCATCACGGATCTGCTCCAGCTGGGTGGTGAGGCCACCAATCTGTGCGTACGAGATGTCCGGAATTTCTTCAAGTACCAGCTCTTGGGAGCGTGATGCCGGTACTTTCGCGGTGATCATGCGGGTGCGGGTATCGAGTGTCACAGCATCCCCGGTTCGCAGCGTTTCAGAGGCTAGGGCGCCGCCGATGCGCGCCACCTGCTGCGCCCCGGAAGCGGTATCAATGAGCACCTTAGCGTCGGTGAGCACCTCACGCACCGTCACCACATCACCGTAGCCCTCATAGCCGAGTGAGAGTACCGCCTCGGACTGCTCGTTCAGCAGCACGGTCATGCCCGGGGCCAGGTCGCTGCGTTCAAGCAGCGGTGATATGGGGACACGCACCAGCCGACCCCCAGCCTGCACATCCAGGTAGTCTTCGGTCTCTGCCGGGGTTTTACCGTCGGCCAGCTGCGTGTAGGTGGTGCGGCCGGTGCCTACCGCAAGAATAAGCGCCGAATTCAGCGGCGGCATCACCTGCTGAGCAAGGGAAACCCTCAGCCGCTCAATTTCGGCTTTGGCGCGGGTCAGCGCCTCCACCAGTTTGCGGTTTTTCTCCCCGGCGCTGCGGATGTTCCTCTCCATATTGGTGCGGGTGCTTTCGGCGGCGCTGAGCCGCCTGAGCAGCGCATCATACTCTTGGGGGCTGACAGCCCGCGCTGAGGGCATGGGCCCGGGCGTAGCACCGGGGGTTTGAGCATAGGACGCGGAATAGTGCGGCGCCGGGCTGGGCTGCTGGCCTTGCGTTTCCGTGTGCTGTGCAGGTTCTGAACCGCTCATCAATCCTCGCTCCCCGTAAGAAAACCAGTAAAAACCACTACACCACACGTGCTGCGTGGTGGGGTACCCGCCGTGCAGGGCGTGTGCTGACTGTTTATTCGTCCCCGCCTTGGCGGCTTTCCTCAACCGCGATCTGGTGCGCGGCGGCCGCATTCTGCGCCAGGTTTTTTGCGTCCCGTACGGCGCGGCGAACCTTCTTATCGGTCACCTCACGCTCCCCCACGTTCATGGGAATCCACGCGTCCATGTCCGCATCCGAAAAATCGCTCTTTGAGGCGCGGCGTTTCGGTGCCAGCCGGGCCGACCCATCCGCTAGGCGGCGGGCAACCACCAAAAACGCGGTGTGCGCCACCATCCGGTGATCCGGGCGGACCGCCAGCCCTTCCACATGCCAGCCGCGCACCATCGTCTCATCGCATTCCGGCTCGGTAAACCGCCCATCTAGGCGCAGCCCCTCCACCAGGCGGGACATCTGGGTAACAGTTGCCACGTAGCAGACCAGCACCCCGCCGGGGGCAAGCGCCTGAGCCACCGCATCCAGGCACTCCCAGGGGGCGAGCATATCAAGCACCACACGGTCCACGCTACCGGGCTGCTCAGCTTCGGGCAGCGTATCCTGCAGGTCCCCGATGCTTAGCGCCCAGGCCGGGTGCGGCCCGCCGAACATGGTCTCAATATTCGCCTGGGCAACCTCAGCAAATTCTGCGCGACGCTCAAAAGAGTGCACGCGGCCGTCATCTCCTACAGCCCGCAGCAGCGCAATGGACAGCGCCCCCGAACCTACCCCGGCCTCGACCACGCGGGCGCCCGGGAAAATATCGCCCTTGACAATAATCTGTGCCGCGTCCTTCGGGTACACCACGGCGGCACCGCGCGGCATGGACAACACAAAATCCTTGTACAGCGGCCGCAGCGCCTGGTACTGCACCCCGTGCGTATTGGTCACGACCGTGCCTTCGGGGGCACCGATCAAATCGTCATGTTTCAAAAAGCCACGGTGCGAATGGTACTCGCCGCCTTCGGCGAGAGTGATAGTGGTGATGCGGCCGCGCTCATCAGTGATTTGAACGCGCTCGCCGGGGCGGAACGGGCCACGTCGGTTAACGGCGCCGGTGGGGGTGCTCATGGGGTGTGTGTCTCCTGGTGACGATGTAAATACCAGCACCTATTCTACCGGGAGCTACTGTGAGTGACCATCAGCACCGCCGGAGGTGTCGTCGGTGAGAGTACCAAGGAACTCCTCAATATCGTTGGCCAGCTCTTCCCCGGAGACCGACTGTAGGGATTCGTCCACGCGCTGTTCGTATTCGCGCACAATCTCAACTTTCTCGAAGTCATCAGCCATCTCATCTGCAAGTTCCTGCTCCCACGAGTCTGCTTTGGCTTGCAGCTCGGTGTACTCTTCCGAATCGACGGTAATACCCAGAATCTTCTCCAGGGCCTTAATCATATCGACGACAGCGCGCGGGTTCTGCGCCTCGGCTGAGAGGTACCCGGGGATGCCCACCCGCAGGGTGAGGGAACGCCCCAGCCCCGCCTGCTGGGCCTGGTGCGCCAGTATAGTCGTTGGGGATACCGGGCCGGTGTGCATCTCAACACCGATGCCGGGTACCGCAGTCAGCTGCTCGTCGTAGCTGGTGAGGGCCAGTGGGTAGCGGCGGGTATGCGGAACCTGCGCCTCATGTGTCTCAACAAAAACGGCGTGCTGAATGCCCTGTTTGAGCACGTACCGGAAGAACTTGTCCGTAAATTTTTTCAGGTGCAGCGTGGGTGAGGGGCCGGTGACAATCAGCAGGCGTAGTTTCTGCTCGGGTACTTCGATGCTGTTAAAAAATAGTTTTGGGAACACCAGCTGGCTGGCGGATTCCCCGTCCGAGTATAGGTGCGCGGGCGCAAGGGTGTAGTCGAAGAACGGGTCCATGTCGATACCTGGCAGTTCCTCGCACGGGTCGAAGGCGCGGTGGATAATGTCAAGGGCATCTTCGCCGTTACCTGCCGGGTCGATTCGTGAACGCATCCCCACCAGCATGATGGTGGTGTAGTCGCCACTGGCGGAGGCAGCATTAAAGAAACTGCGAATACCTCGCGGGCGTTCAGTATTTTCTTTTGCGAATGTCTCAAAGACTCGGGCGGGCGGGAAGTTGTGCTGACCCATAGATTGCTCTTTTCGGTATCGGCGAATACGGTAGTACCGCTCATTGTATACCGGCTATCCACCGTGGCATGGACCCGGCGGTCATCCGAGCTAAATTATGAAGATGAGCCGGTGCCGGCCCTGACGAAATAAAACACCTGCGGGGAGCCTAGATAGTCCGATGCGGGTGCTGAGCCTGCACCGGGTAGCATTCGGCTGGTAGGGTGCAGAAAATCCCCCGCCGGAGAGGAACCGACGGGGGATTAACTCACTTCACAAAAGACACGCCCAATACGAGCGGTTTTGCTTAGAAAGCCTTGTTTACCAGCTTGGCAAGACCGGACTTCTTGTTAGCAGCGTTCTTCTTGTGCAGAACGCCCTTCGAAGCAGCCTTGTCCAGCTTACGGCTCACAAAGCGCAGGGCCTCTTCAGCGGCTTCTTTGTTCTGTGCCTCAACCGCTTCCTTAACCTTGCGGGTTGCGGTCTTCAGCTCAGACTTAATGGCGTTATTACGCAGGCGAGCCTTCTCGTTGGTGAGGATACGCTTCTTCTGGGACTTAATATTAGCCACGGTTAAACTTTCTGTTTGTCTTATTGGTCGGTGAGGGCGACGCTGACCGATCATTGACTGAGCGGCGTGGGGATGCCTATGGCAACCGGCCAGCAGTGCCCGATGACCATCGGACACTCAACCACATATCATAGCAGATAAACTGCGCTTTCGGCGGTGCGGGTTGGGCACCTGCACCCCTCTGCGCCGGAGCCTAACCGTTACGGCGGGTGTACGCATCCTGAATCTGCTTGAACGTGCCCTGAGGCATGATCGCACCCTCACGGCGCATCTGCTCCGGGCGCACCCGAATCACCCGGTTCAGCTTCACCTCGGAGGGGCGGCCCTGCGCATCCCAGGGGCCCGTACCAATATCAAGATAGTCACGGTCGGCGTGCTCACGGTTATTGTGGTCCTTGCTGGTCATCATGAGCGCCAGCAGGTACTGCCCGTCACGGCCCACCAAAACCACCGGGCGGTCTTTACCCTGGGAGTGGTCCTCTTCGAAAGGAACCCAGGTCCACACAATTTCTCCGGGGTCGGCGTCCCCATCCAGTGAGGGCGTGTACTCAAAATCGATGGCGCCACGGTAATCACCGGGGTAATCCGACCCAGAAGAAGCGGAACCCCCAGCTGGTTCGGGGCGTGCGGGCGAGCCCTGCTTCTGCGCCGTATCTTTGGCGGGGCGTTTCTTCGCAACGGTGGCCGGGCTTGGCGCCTGCGAACGCCCGGCGTCGTCACTGGTGGTGTGGTTGGAGGCGGGCTGATCGGCAGCGGACTGCTGCTTATTCCCGGAAGCATTCTCAAAGGCATCGGTTGCGGCCTTCCGCAAAAACGGTAGGGCGGCATAAAACATTTTCTTCAAAGTTTCGCGCATCCAACCATTATGCCGCACCCGCCCGGGTGCCTTCACCCGGCCCTACCTGCCGCCGGGCATAGCGATACTCAGAACGGCACGCTCTATCGCGTACACCGGGTCCTGCCCTTCACCTTTGAGCTGCGCATCTGCTTCAGCGAGCATCCGCACAATATGCGCCAGCTGGGCGGGGCTGAACCGCCGAGCATCACGGATCGCCTGCTCAGCCTGCCAGGGGGCCATCCCCAGCTGCTGCGCCAGCTCAGTGGAGCTTGCCCGCGCCCCGTGCGCGCGCGAAATATTACGCACCCGCATCGCTAAGGCGCCCAGCATAGGGATAGGTTCGGTGCCGGTAGAGAGCGAATGACGCAGCAGGCGCATCGCCTCGGGAGCGTTACCCGCGATCGCCGCATCCGCCACCCTGAACGCGGTCACCTCGGTGCGCCCGCTATAGTAGCGGTTCACCGCGTCTTCGGTAATATCCCCGGGGATATCGGCAATCAGCTGGGCGCATGCGGAGGCCAGTTCGGCGGTATCGGCTGCGGCAGCAGCGAGCAGGGTAACCGCCGCCGGTGCGATGCGCCGCTTTGCCGAGGAAAACTCGCTGTGAATGAACTCTGTTTTCTCCCGGTCGGTTTTTAGCGGTTTGCAGTTCACCAGCGTGAACTGAGTGCGCACCGTATCGATCAGCTTCTTACCGCGGTTCCCTCCCGAGTGGTGCATAACCAGCATAATCCCGGGTTCGGGGGCGCTAAGGTAAGCGAGTGCGTCGGTGAGAAAATCGTCGTTCATGGCCCCTAATGCCTCAACCTCAATGAGCTTGGTGGAGCCAAACAGTGAGGGGCTTGCCTGAATCGTCAGGTCCCCGCGCGTGTAGGAGGAGGCGTTCATCCGCACTATTTCAAGGTCGGGGTGGGTGCTGCCGTACAAACCCCGCAGGCGCTGCCTGGCGCGGGACGCAAAGTATTCTTCGGCCCCGTACAGGAGCACAGCGGGTGCCGGTTCAACGGTGCGCCACGCGTTATCGAGTGCGCCGCCTCGGCCGCGCCGCCCATTTGCCCGCTGTGCCATAGTGTCCTTTCCGTGGTGCGCGGTGGGCGCACGGTAGTGTCTGAATCTGGCGGTTATCCCACACGGTGCGGCGGGATAAAACCGTGCTTTACCCATCATACCGGGGCGGGGTTCGGCGGGCGATGCGGGTGGGGCTTTTCAGCCCCGGTGGAAGGGGCCGAGGTGGCGCGGATTGGGCAGAAGCCTCCGGGTGAGCGTGGGTGTGTGCCCGTATCAGTCGGGCGCTGTTTTGCGGGGTGTGTACCCTATCCTGCACCGAGTGTTCGTTCGGTATTCTAGTATTTTCTCTCGCCCACTGCCCGTGGTGGCTCCGGCAGTACTGCCACGCATCACCCGCCCAGAACAGCACACTCACCCCAAAAACCACCGCAGACGCCACCGCTACGGCTGCAGCGGAGGCCTCAACCTGCCACGGGTTCCCCGGGGCTTTGGCAAAGAACGTACTGACCCGTTCAATCAGCCCCGCCGGTAGGGCCGCCACCGTCAGACACGCATCCGCAAGCGGGGTGAACCCCGCCGCCCACGCCCCAAACGCCGCCAAACCGGCGAACATGGTCAGCGGCACCAACGGTGCAGCCAATAGGTTCGCAGCCACCCCGTACAGAGGCACATTGCCGCTCATCCCCACAATAAGCGGGGCGCACCACAGGGACGCGCTGGTAGCCGCAGCCATCAGCTCCGCCAAAGTATGCGGCAGCACAGCCGATAGCAGCCGCGTGAGGGAAGGAGCCACAAGAACCAGGGATGCGGTGGCCACCGCCGACAGGGCAAACCCCATATCAAGCACAAGCGAAGGCGAGAACACCAGACACAGAAGCAGCGCCGTCGTCAAGGCGCTCAGTGTATTACGCCCCGTGCCGCGAATGAGCGCCAGCGCACCAAGCGCACCCATCGTCAGTGACCGCACCACCGACCCCTCAAACCCCAGCAGCATAGTGTACGCCGCGACCGCCCCGGCGCCCGCAAACACAAGGGAACGACGCGGCAACCTCAGCAGCAGCCCCACGCGGTAACCGAGCAGAAACATAATGGCAATATTCGCCCCCGACACCGCCGTAAGATGACTAAGCCCGCTAAGTTTATAGTTCTCCCGCGTGGTTTTAGGCATTGCCGAATCATCGCCGTAGGCCATCCCCAGGGTAAGCGCGGCGGGCTCAGCACCGATACGGGCCACAGCGTGCTCCCGCAACGTGGTGCGCAGAATCGCGATGTTTGAGGGGTTCACCACCTCCCCCGGAGCATACACATACGCCTCTTTAAGGTAGGCGGCAGCTCCCCTGTTTTCGACCGTTCCAATTACCGTTACTCGCGTCCCCGGGGTGGGGGTGGCCTTCCCAGATCCGGCGGCAGAACGAGTATTTTTCCGTGCCGCAGCCTGATACACACGCACCGTCTCCCCTAAGGGCACCACCTCGTGACCCAGCTGCGCAGTCTCTGCCTTGAGCAGGATGAGGGAAGTACGGGCATCAGCCGCCCGCACCTCAGAAACCGTGCCGGTAATACGCACAGAAGCCCCCTGAACCTGGCGCAACGTAGAACGGTCCGTATCAATTCCACGTGCTGTCAGCAGAACCGACTGCGCCACCAGCACCAACACGATAAGGCACAGATGCGCTACCGCCTGCGGAGCCGCCCCCCGCACCCACACGCCCATAAACACAACGTAAGGCCGGGCCGAACGCCACACCCGCCGCACCCCCGTCCGCTGCACCCCAGAATGACCCGGGCATTCTGCCACACTAATGCCGCCACCTTCGGGAAGATAAAGCGCCCCAACCGCAACCGCCAAAGCCGCAATGCACAGCACCGCGGCCACCTTAACCGTCTCAAAAGTGCCGCCCAATAAAGCAAAAGCCGTAAACACCCACAGGGCGGCCACCGCCGGGATAAGACGCGCATCCAACCGAATCAGCGCACTCACCGACCGGTCGTGGCGCCGACGGTACCCGGTACGGTAGCTCTCCCATCCCCGGCGGGCTCTCCCCCTCAGCCGCCCCACCGCAGAAGGCCCAACGCTATTCCTCACGCCCCGGTGCGCCATTACACCGTCACCAGCGGACGAAGCGAAGTCATCATCGCCGGGCCAATACCGGGAACAGCGTCCAGCTCGTCCACGCTCTTGAACCCGCCGTGCTCATCACGCCACGCAATAATCCGGGCAGCCAAAGCCGGGCCAATACGCGGAAGAGTCTGCAACTGCTCGGCGGTGGCCGTATTCAGGTTCACCTGCCCGCCCGACGCCGCACTTGCCGAACCCTTAGCCCCAGCAGAGGCACTCGCAGACGCCCCACCGGCAGCCGGTTTAGACGCGCCCTGACTAGCCCCAGCCGTACCGGAACCACCGGCACCCCCGTTTGCGGGCGCCTGCGGAATTTCCTCGCCCTCCTTCGGAATATACAGCTGCACCCCGTCGGAGAGGGAACCCGCCAGGTTCACCCGGTTCAAATCTGCCTCACCGGTGGCCCCACCGGCGGCGGTGAGCGCATCAACAGCCCGCGCATCCGCAGGGAGCGTATGCACCCCCGGAGCCTTCACCGCACCGGCCACATGCACCCGGATCGTACCTTTACTCGGCTCAGGGTTCGGTGCCGCACTCCCCTGCGCCGTATGGGAGGGCTCAGCCGAAGCGGATGCGCTGCGCTGCGGAGTGGGCTGGGACTGCTCCACCCCACCGTGTGGAGCCGTCGGCTCAGAGGCCTCTGACGCCCTCGGCGCGGCCCCCATCTGAAAAATAGCCCACACCGTGATCACGCACGCCACCACCCCCAACGCAATAAGAGCTTTGGGGCTAACATAGCTGCGGATCGACCGGTTACCCCTTGGGGCGTACTCTTCCCACTCGTCCGGGAAATAGTCACGGCGCGTAATCAGCCCGGAGGGGTCTTGATCCCTATAGGGATCTTCCGGTTCTTCTCGCACAGAAACCCGGCGGAGGCGTGCATATTCCTCCAAATAATCCGGGTACTCATCAAGGCTCCTGGCGTAGGTGGTGCGGTAGCCGCCGGGTTCTTCACGAGCTAGCTCGTCATCTTCATCCTCAGGCGGCGTTGTGGCGTGGGGATCGGGGTCGTCGTGCGGCGCCGTGTAGTGCGCTGTTTCAGCCGGTGGGGTGCTGCGCTCGCGGATGCGGTCAAGGTAGTGGGCGGCCGCGTCCCGCTGCTTTTCTTCTGGCTCAGGCTCTGGGGGCAGTTCTTGCGGCTCTTTCGCTTCGGGGCCCGCAGCGTGTGGGATGAGCTGTTCCCGGTTGAGGGCGAGGGTTGGATCGTCGTCCTGTTCCGTTGGGGTGCCATCACCGGGTGCAGTCGTATCGGGGCGGGGTGTTTTCTGCTCACGGTACGCTGTGCCCGGGGCGGTTTCGGGCGGGATGTTCGTCTCACCGTTAGGGTGTGCTGTGGTGTGGTTAGGCTCGTTCATGTGCCCAGGTTACTGCTTTATAAGGCATTAAAATTAGGCAAATAGTAAATATGTGGATAAAAACCTGATTTTAGTTATCAAAAATAGTTATTCACATCTGAAAGCTGCACTTATACACAGCCAAGAACCGCGCACACCCTGAATATGACGGTTTATGACCCTACGAACCGGTAATGGGCTTAGTACACGATTGCCGCTAGAGCACCCGGGCCTGAATGCGCGGCCAACACGGGCGGCAGGGGGCTAAGAGCCGCATCCAAAGCGTACGCACCCAAGGAATCTTGCAGGGTTTTAGCTTCTGCAAGGTTGCCCATATGGTGCAGCGCCACCACGTGACCGGTTGGCCGCACGCCGTGTTTCGCCGCCGCATCCGCAGGCGGTTTTTTCACTGAGCGGTGTTTTGCGCAGGCTTCACGAATAATCTGCGTGAGACGTTCTTTCGCACGTGTTGCGGTGCGGGGCCGCTCAACATAGGTCAGCTTTCCATCTGCAACCGTACCAATGGGCTTAATCTGGAACATCTGCCCGACCATCGCTAAGGCAGGCGAGACACGGCCCCCGCGGCGGAGCGCATCAAGAGTGGGAATGTAGAAATAAATATCGGTTGCGGCGCATATGCTGGTGACTATTTCGGCGAGCTCCTCAGGAGTGTCGCAGGTATCGGCCACCTTGTGGGCGTGCAGTGCCGCGTGCCCGTAGGCCCCAGCAATAGTGCGGGAATCGAGCACGGTCACTCGCGCTTTAGAAAGCTGCGCACCTACCCGAGCGGCTTCAACGGTTCCAGAGAGCTCTCCTGAAAGGTGTATCGACAGAATATGCTCGTACCCTTCGTCAACGAGAGCGTCGTAGGTATCGGCAAAAACACCGGGTGCGGGGCCGGAGGTATTGACCGTGTTCCCCAGAACATGCGCCATGAGGATGGCTTCGTCCATCTCTTCGGGGCCCAGGCCAGTCACATCGCGGGTGTTTGTCTCGGTTCGGGGCCCCCGGATTCCTGCGCGCACGGTTGCTTCTTGGATGGCTACCGGCATGGGTACCACGGCAAAGCCGCCGCGTTTTTGCCGCTCCTTAAGATTTTCAGGGGCAATGGCGGCGGCTGAGTCTGTCACAATGGCGATGCGTCCCATAGAGCACCCTCCTGAATCTTGAAAATGCGGTGTTTTCTGCGCTGACCGACTTTCTCATCATAGCTAAAAAGACACGGCTAAAAAGAACGGTGCCGCCGGAAGAAAACACTTTTCGGGTTTTCTTCCGGCGGCACCGCATTAACGTTCTGAAAACGCTAGATGACGATATTCACCAGCTTAGGGGCTCGCACAATCACCTTACGGATTTCGGAGCCTTCCACCAGCTTCGCGATGGTCTCATCCTTCAGGGCTTGTTTTTCGAGCTCAGCCTCAGAAATATCCTTGGATACCTCAAGACGCGCCTTCACTTTACCCTTGATCTGCACGATTGCGGTGACGGTATCATCCACCAGCAGGGACTCGTCCACCTGCGGGAAACCTGCGGTCAGCACCGGGTTATCGTGCCCCAGGGCGTGCCACATGTCCTCGGCGGTGTACGGCGCGTAGAGCGACAACAAGATCGCAATAGTCTCGGCGGCCTCGCGCACGGCGGGGTCCGCTCCCCCGGCGCCCGAATCGATCGCCTTACGGGTAGCGTTCACCAGCTCCATAGTCTTGGCGACCACCACATTGAACTTGCCCGCATCAAGAAGCTGCTTCACATCGTGTACGGTACGCGCCACCAGCTTGTGCAAGTTCGCATCGCCAGATGCCGCATCCACACCAGGTTCGGAGGTAACGTCTTGAGCAACACGCCATGCGCGCGCCAAGAACTTCTGCGAACCGGCGGGCGAAACATCTGCCCAGTCCACATCATCTTCGGGCGGGGATGCGAAGATCATGGTGGTGCGCACCGCATCCACACCGAACTGATCAAGCTGCTCACCCAGGTTTACGCCATTGCCGAGCGATTTCGACATGGCCTTACCGCCGTTGAGAACCTGCCCCTGATTCATGAGGGCTTTGAACGGCTCGCCGTGCTCAATCAGCCCCAGATCGCGAATAACCTTGGTGAAGAAACGTGCGTACAGCAGGTGCAGAATGGCGTGTTCCACACCGCCCACGTACATATCGACTGCGCCCCATTCCTTGATCGCCTGCGGATCGAAGGGGCCATCAGCGTAACGGGGTGAAACATAGCGCAGGAAGTACCAGGAGGAATCCACGAAGGTATCCATGGTGTCGGAATCGCGGCGGGCACTCTTACCGCACTGCGGGCAGGGAACCACAGCCCAATCGTCGGCGGCAGCAAGGGGTGACTGTCCCTTGGGTGCTAACTGTTCACCACGCAGATTATCCGGCAGCAGAACCGGCAACTGTTCCTCAGGAACCAGTACCTCGCCGCAGTCCTCACAGTGAATCACGGGAATAGGCGTGCCCCAGAAACGCTGGCGCGAGAGCAACCAGTCACGCAGGCGGTAAATAACTTTACCTTCCCCGGTGCCGGCGGCCTCAACCAGCTCGGTGGCCTTCGCAATAGCCTCTGCCTTAGGAAGGCCGGTCAGCTCACCAGAATTAATGAGCACCCCATCGCCCGCAGTAGCGATACCCGACTCAGCGGGGTCTTCCGCACCCTCAACATCGAGCACCGTCACGATCGGCAGGTCGAATTTCTTGGCGAAGTCAAGGTCACGCTGATCGTGCGCAGGCACCGCCATAATAGCGCCGGTACCATAATCGGCAAGCACGTAATCGGAGGCCCACACCGGCAGTTTCGCACCGTTTAGCGGGTTGATTGTGTATCGCCCGGTGAACATGCCGGTCTTCTCACGCTCAGATGACTGGCGGTCAATATCGCTGAGGGCCTTAATCTGCTCACGGTAGTCCTCTAGCGCCTGCGCCTGCTCGGGGACCACAATCTGCTCGGCGAAGGCAGAGTCTGCGGCAACAACAATAAAGGTTGAACCGTAGAGGGTATCCGGTCGGGTGGTGAAGACCGTGAAGGATTCGGCAGGCTGCGCCTCAGTAGCCTCAATTTCGAAACGAACCTCGGCACCTTCGGAACGCCCAATCCAGTTGCGCTGCATCAGCAGCACACGCTCGGGCCATTTACCCTCAAGCTGCTCCATATCGTCAAGAAGCTGCTGGGCGTAGTCAGTGATCTTGAAGTACCACTGGTTCAACGACTTTTTGGTGACCGTGGTGCCGCATCGTTCGCAGGCACCGTTAACCACCTGCTCGTTCGCGAGCACAGTCTGGTCTTTGGGGCACCAGTTAACCATCGAGTCTTTGCGGTACGCCAGGCCTTTCTTATAGAACTGCTCGAAAAGCCACTGGGTCCACTTGTAGTATTCGGGGTCTGAGGTGTGCAGGCG
>ERZ773267.562-NODE-562-length-24057-cov-7.714940_pt1 | contig 24057 bp, 23 predicted proteins | sample MGYA00511959_ERZ773267 | MGnify/ENA primary metagenome ERZ773267 (study PRJEB29015, sample SAMEA2738165) | human oral metagenome | biome: human oral; feature: human-associated habitat; material: saliva | place: China | collected 2240 ... | reverse complement strand
AAGCATACGAATTGGGCTTTACCAATGCCGCCATCGGCGCAATGGTTCGCTCCAGCTACCACGCAGACGAACAAGCAGCCGAAGCTTTGCGTGAAACCCACGGCGGTTGTGAATTCTAACAATAAATGATACTGAACATCGCTCTTTGGTGCTATACATCGCTAAATGGTGCTAACATGGAGTAACAAGATGCCGGTGATCCAGATTAAAGAATTTCCCAACGACGGAAGAGTTTGGAGAATTGATTGGTTCGGAGCAGTACGAAAAAATGATAACGTACCTACGGAACCGACCATTGACGTTTATCTCAGACCTGTATCAGTAACAGACAAAGAGTCTATTGCTGATTTTGGTTGGTCAAATAAAGAGAGAATATGTTGTCCTGTTGGTGTTGGACAGCTGCCGCTACTTACTATCGGATCTCTATGGGAAAACGGTAAATTATTGGATCACCAAATTATTGTGTCTAGTAATCTACCGAATGTTAACATAACTGAAGATTCTGTACGTTTGATTGAAGCAGGGCATAAAGATGAAACTGGTTATATCATTAATAAAGCTGCCTTTGATATTGGCGGTTTCAAAAATGGATTATCTGCAAGATGTTTGGCTATTGCGTCTGATGAAGATCCCTACTCGATCATTATTCCCGTTGCCGAAGTTATTCGTTTTTATTACGTTATTTCAACCAATTTGGCCAAAATTGCTTTTTTGGGGTCATATGAAACTAATTTCGATCAAATCATCGGTGAACGATGCGGTTTTGATTCAAAAACCAAGATTCTCATAATCCATTTACGACAATGGCTTTACGATAATGAGGGATAGGTTTTGGGTAGGATTTTAAGGGACAAAAATGCACAGCAGGGATTTTTCCAAATTCATCGTTCGTTAGTCAAACAATTAGCGGGCAAGTATCATCAGCCGATGCCGGAAACTAATTTCCCGTTTTAAGGAAAAACAGATTGGGCTGCACGCTGCCTAAGTTTTACGAGCGGTGGAAAAGTTCGTACCTTAATCTTAGAATTATTGCGTTGTACTGCTCCCTTTCCTTTTTCTAATTTAATGGTTATTAGAGACAATGATGGCAGGCAAGCATCTCCAGAAACTGATCTACCGGAATCAAATAAACGTCCTTATCTAAGGAACCAGAGATTAAAATCTGGTACTTCAAAAAAACTGCATAGCATAGAAGAACCTGTGCAGAATATGAAAAGAATGGTTATTGACTATGTAAAAGAACGTTTTGGAGATCTTTGGAATAAAGAACTCATCAAGCCTGAAAAAGAGTTTTGTAATTATAGAAAAACAGACTTACTGTTTTTGCCGCCATCGGAATCGACCACAGCATTGGGAACCGGCGACGGTACATCAGGACAGTCCAAAACTGCTCCCATTTCAATCTCTATTAATGTTGGAAAAGAAACAGACATCGCTCAAAAGCCACGTTCTCACAGTCGTTCCGAAGCTCTGCCTGCTACCTTTGAAAATATGATGGCCGCTGTCCGATATTTATCAGAGAACTATCAAGATAAAGGTGTTACGGCAAAAGTATGGCCGACCCTGTATATGCCGTTAACTTCTAATCGTAGCAGTCAATGGTCTTATTTAGATACTTCTGCAACAACAACCAACCTAGTCAAAACTCCAAGAAGAGTTTTAATTGCCGAACTCAATATAGATAATATGCTATTTTGGTTGGTGGAGTTTGAACAAAGAGAATCAGAATCCTTAACTACTGCTATGATATATGGAGCAAGTTCAATGAAGGCTGAAGAAATAAAAAAAATCCTGCATTTGCTTGCTCGGTCAAAAGGAATTTGGAAAAATATTCCTCCACACGGGAGATTTCATATCAGGCCAATGAAGCATAGCTGGCCGAGTATCGAAGAATATGCTTCATCTATTTACAAAGCCTGCTTGGCAACTTCCACCTGACTTGTGTTTCTGTTGGTACAATCCAAATCTATTAGTATATCTGTCATTTAGATACATTAATATTTTCTTAATTTTTAGGATGCAACTTATGCCACGCACGCTGTGGTATTCAGAATAATCTGACAAAAATCAGAAATAGGTGACACAAAATGATGCTCACCTATCCCTATACAATCAAAAATCCTGTTACGTCTACCTTCTCACTGGCGAAGCTGTCACCGAACCGGCTCTATCTGCTTTGGTGGTATGCTGCCTTGGTAAAAGGTTCGGAATCGGGTCAAAATAATCTGCAAGTGCTTTTCAGAGAAATTCTGGACCGAACTGATGCCGGTTTGGAGCCGGGGAAGATCGTGAAAGAAATTCTCCCGTTTCCTCTTTTAGGGCAGTACCGTATCGGTTCTATCTGGATAAACGGCAAGTTTGTTGAAGAAGTCCATTACCCTGTTGTTGAATTCAAAGTATCATTTACAGAGGGATACTGGCGTTATAAAACCTTCAATGCCCAGTCTAAGTTGGGCAGGCAAAATGACCCTTTCCCTCTTGATTTTTACCCTTTGCTGTACGGTGCAAATGATTTTAGTCGGCTGATTGAGTTTGATTTGGATAATGGTGGCAAGCTGGTATTGAACGGTATGGATTTCTTCCGGGCAGCTTACGACCACTCGCCCGAACTCAAACGCATTTTGACAAGCTACCCTTATCAAATCAAACCTCCGAGCCAAGGAGACAGCATCCTAAGTCTGTTATTGCCGCCTTTCCCTTCGCATTTGAAGCCTTCGGGAAATTTGGACGTTTTGCAGCCTTCCCACAAGTTTGTGAAGCAAGCGTTCAGTTTATCGGTTATAATTGATATAAATTTATAGGTATTTGTATGGTTACAGCAGTTTCTTTATTCAGTGGTTGCGGTGGTTCTGATACTGGCGTGCATCAACTAGGTGTTGATGTCTTAATGGCAAACGATATTATCCCTTATGCTCGGGATGTTTATTTGACTAATTTACCAGAAACTGATTATATTCTTAAAGACATCCGAAAAGTTGAAAGTTTTCCTGTGGCTGATTTACTGTTGGGGTGTTATCCTTGTCAAGGATTTAGTCAAGGCGGTTTACGCAAAGCAGATAATAATTTGAATTTTTTATATAAAGAGTTTGCACGTGCATTGGGTATCGTCAAGCCTAAAGCGTTTATCGTAGAAAACGTTAATGGGATGCTACGTTCAAATTATGAGCATTTGGTTAGAGATCAAATTGAAACCTTTAGTGCGCTAGGTTATAAAGTTTTTCATAAAGTTTTAAATGCAGCCGATTTTGGCGTACCTCAATTACGTAAACGCATTTTTATTGTTGGCATCAACAATGATTTAGGTGTGGAGTATTCATTTCCAGAGCCCACACACGGAATTGATGGTATACCCTATATTACCATTAGAGAGGCATTGAAAGGTTTACCTGATTGGCCGTCTGAGAGCGAATATTATAATTTGCCTTTCCATTGGTATTATATGTCGCGTAACCGCCGTCAAGATTGGGATGAACCCGCTAAAACTGTAGTTAGTAACGCCCGCCATATGCCACTTCATCCTGTCAGTCCAACAATGGAGAAAGTCGGAAAAGATGAGTGGCGTTTTATCGAAAATAAGCCTGCCCGTCGTTTTACTTATCGTGAAGCAGCCATCTTGCAAGGCTTTAGAAAAGATTTGACATTTCCAGAAACTGAAACTGCTAGTTTGATGAACAAGTATAAAGTTATTGGTAATGCGGTGCCACCTGCCTTGTTTCAATCAGTTGCTGCTAAATTAATGTCATTTTTAGATTAATGAAAGCTTCCCTTAGCATTTATAAATTCTTTTATTTGATCCGAAATTGATTGAGTCAACGTGATCTGGATACCTAGTTTATAAATACTTTTCAAAATTCGCCCTCTATCAAAAACTACCGCATGATTGTTTGACACCACAAATCGGTTTGGCTGCATACTATCAAACCAGTCGTAAGGGCTAAATACGAACCATTCATGCATAATATCTAAGTTCAAAAACGACTGTAACCGTGTATAGCATGCATCCCATGTTTTATTCTCCAATTTATCAATATCAGCAGAGCAGGCGCACTGCATAAAGACTACTGGTAAACAGCCTCGCTGATCGTATAGTTGGTGAAAAGCAATTAAATCAATTCCACTATCTCCCGAACTACTAACGATTCGTTCGGGAGGTCTATTCGAGAGATTTAAATCTGTCGAGATTCCTTGTAATTTCTTATGATTATTCCCAGTATACGCATTACTTCCAACTGCTGCTGCTCCTGTCTGTTTAACAATCCAACCAGAGTCCTCAGGGAAAAGTCGTTTGGCTAAGTGATAACAACACTCCTCAAAAAAATTACGGTAATCATTGCCTTTCTCTATGTATTTTGCATACAATGTCAGTAACAAGTAGATATAATGTACGGAAAATGGATGCGCTGAATTAAATTTAAGTGTGCAATACCCTCTATCTGATACTTCCAATTCAAATGGCCAAACTTCCGCCCAATTGCTTCGGCGATACTCTAATCTATCCTTGATAAGAATTTTCATACTCTCATCAGAAATCACGTTGGGATATTGAGTTGTATCTAATTCCTCAACTGCCTCTTCGGTACCGTCAAAAGCCGCTTCATCATCACGAATATTTAAAATCTCTCCAGTTGAGATCTTCTTATCAATAAGACAAATTGCCAATAGCTCCATATGATCGATCATACAACCTAACTGCTTTGGAGAACGACTGTAAATTTTTGTGACAGCTTCAACAAAATTGTGACTTTTGAACCAAGTTAAATCGGCTAGCGGTCTCATAAGTTTTATCTCCTGCGGATATGCTCAGAAACATCATCAGACAAATTACGCAGAGCACGTCCTAAGCCAGATAATAATTCCACATGAGAACCATTGAATCCGTCTATAGCCTTACCATCAGAAATATCACCTCTGATTTGACTGAAGAGTTTTTGCAATTGGTCAGTATTCCGTCCAATCATTTGAATTAAACCATCAAAAGCTTCAAATGGCCCAGCACTCAACCGATAGGCTGAATCCAAATCGCGGTTTTTTTCGAAATAGTTTGTGGCGTCAGCGTTGCCCAAAATTTTATTCAGATCCTTTAGTCTACGCGATTCAGGAATGGCAGTTTGCCCAAACTCGTCCTGCTTGTACAACCAACTAAACAGATTGCGAGCATGTTCCTTATTAAAATTTTCCAGCGCGGTATCAGTTGAGCCTTCAAGTCCTAAATAAGTATAGATATTTTCATAACCTAGCGCGGTATAAATCAGGCTGAATTCAATCTGACTTTGATCCACGCCCTGTAAATCGAAAAAAATTTTTTCTTTATTATAGTTATTTCCACGTAAATAGATTTCATATGCCGCCAATGTTTTACCAACTGCCGGTGCTTTACTACCTACCGTTCGTGCTAATTGGCGATGTTGCTCTTCGACAGATAAATTAGGCTGTTGTTCTAAAATGAATTCACGTAGTTGATTCAGGTAAATTGCTTTTTCCAGTGCTCCCCATTTTTTATTACCGGTAATATGTTTATAACCTAAATAGGTAAGAGTATCCTCACGCTTGTCAAAAATCAGACAAGGTACCTCATTGGTATGGTGCGAAGCATTATTTGCAATGTCATAGAAAGATTGGCGATTGGTCAATTTATGGGGATACTTCAGTACCTTTAACGCAGCCAGTCGTCGGTTACCTTCGGCTACTATTAATCGGGTGCTTTCTCTATAAACTAGAAGTGGTTCTCCCTGAAAAAAACCTTGGTCGGCAATTGAAATTGCCAAATCATCAAGATTTTCTTCATTAATCATCAATTCTATGACTTGTCTTTCATCTTCTTTATTAAATTCAATCGAGGCAAAACGTGGATTCAATGGGTCGAAATACAACTCATCAATTGGCACTATCTCAATTTTTTGTGTATTTTGTTTATCCATTTATTAAACTTTCATGAAAACTATATATTCACCAATACATTTAATACCTTGTCATGTAGGTTATTTATTTGACTTTATTAATGAAATAACGATGCACACTAAATTATCGTTGGTAATATGAATCATATTAAATTCCCATGTGGAAGGCGTTTGGTGTAGATACAGTGTTGTAATGTAAAGAAAACATCCAGCTTAGAAAGGTAATTATGTTGATTCTAGTTTAAAGTGGCAAATTTAGAAAGAATAGTCACGATATACCATTGTAGCTGAATAATGTCAACTAAAGTAGTCAATGTATCCTAAAAGATAAAGGCGTCGTGGAGAGGCATTTACGGTATGAGGCCTTTGCAAAAAAAGCCATTCCTTCGACAGCCAGAACCCAAACACAGGTTTTTGTCTATTTCCGCTCCTAATTACTCCTGATTTTACCCAAATACCCCCTTAATCCCCTTGGATACCCGATAATCAGGCATCACTGGTACCTAAGAGAAAAAAGGGGAATTTGGAACGAAAAACAGCCGAAAACCTGTTTGGATTTCGGCTGTTGGGGGAAAAGACTTTTTTGCAAAGGTCTCGGCCTTTTTCATATTGAAAGTATTAACTTTCTTTACTATTAGATATAACAAACAGTCATATTTTAAATAAAGTTAATATCAATTCTTAATTGGATTAAAATCAATACCTGTAATGTAGCGCTGTCCAGCATGAGCCTTAATATGAACGACTATATCAATAGTCTGTTTAAGCAGATTTTTAATCACATTAAATTCTAAGCCACTTCCTTCTGGAGATGCTTTGACCATTAGAGCCAATTGATCCCAAGTTTGTTCTGTACTACCTGCGTGACAACTTGTAATAGAACCTGGGTGTCCAGATGCACAATTTCGAATAAAGTAAAAGGACTCATCTCCCCGTAACTCAGCAAGAATAATCCTATCAGGCTTCATACGTAAACAAGATTCCATACAACTTTTAGCCGTAATATTTGAGCTACCTTGACCACCTTTGGAATAAAGCAAATGAACCACATTTTGATGAGGGATAAATAGTTCCCTAGCATCCTCAATACTAATTAATCTCTCATTTAAAGGGATATGGTTAACTAATGCCTTCATAAAAGTTGTCTTACCACTACCAGTAGCTCCCGAGACAACAATATTTTTCTTATATTCGACCGCCTTTTTAAAAAACTCTTCATAATTACGATTATTTTTAAGCTCAAGAAGCTCCTTATCCTGAGCAGATAATTCTCCATTAAGCTCAATAATTTGACTAAAAAACCCATCTTTACTGTACTGGCTTAGACTTTTTGTATGTTTAGAAGGCAAACGTATCGTAATAGAAGCTTTGCCTGCATCACAAGCAGGAGGAATAACGAATTGCGCGCGCTGGCCTGTTGGAAATGTCAACGACACCATTGGCTCTGCTTCTGTAATTCGTTGTCCTGTATTACTTTCATTGACCACGGCCGTACAAAATTGACGAGCCCTATCAAAATTTAAGGTATCTACTTCAACCTTCTTCCAACCTTGAGATGTTTCAAGAAAAACTTCTCCTGGCTTATTAATACAAATTTCAGTAACATCAGGGTCTCTTAAAAAAGAGGAAATACCTAGTACTTCATATTGATAATTTAGAAAATCTGCTGAAATTGTTGAGTTTAATTCATCCATAGCTAAAATAAATTTGTTTGAAAATACGATTATACTGAAATCTAAAACTTAAGTAAGCTTTTCATTTCAGATTAAGAAATACTTATATTCCTTGAGCTTGTACTTGTGCCAACTGCCTTGGCTGTGTTTCTAATTCAAATTACTGAACTACTATCTGTACTTTGATAATACTTTCCTCTCGGTGTGAGTTGCATATCTACGGAAGCCGTTCCCAATTCAGGAGCCTTATTACTGACCATTCTCTTTAATATTGATTAAAGAAGCTCCTTGCACCTTATTTGCATAGTCCTCCAACCATTGCCATAGAGATATTATCTAAATTTCTTTCATCATAAATAATATCTTTTTATTACGGAATTCAGTGCAGAAGGATTTGTTCTAGTTATCTAGGATACCCCCTTATTTTTTAATGAGGTTATCTTTATTGAACCTTTTAAGCGCTTAGTAAACAAACTATCCTGATAATAACGTATTTTATTTACCTTTGCAGGGTGAGCCATGCCTTCATAAAGAATAATCTCACTATCTTGACTCATTGCTTTCAATTCTTGTGGCAACATCAAAGCACGACGCTCTTCACTTTCAGATACACTACGCTCACGCCCACGACTGATATTTTTCCGTTTTACAGTGGTATAACCCAGCATTTCAGAATACTCATTTGCATCCTGTTGCTCTCGCGGAGTATAAATAATTTGTAATGCATGGTTGGTTATAATAGTTCTAGAGTATTCTTTACCATAAACTGCATCCAATTGTGCAATGGATTGGATAATTGGAAATAGACGAATATTATAACCCGCCATATAACTGACAGAATGAGCAATAATTTCGACCTTACCAATACTGGTAAATTCATCCATTAAAAGTAAACATTGATGTTTCAAATCAGGATTATCTTGTGGTAACTCTTTTGTATTTTGATTGATAAGTTGCGAAAAGAATAGGTTGACTATAACTCTTGATTCAGCAAGTTTATTAGGTAAAATACCAATATAGATAGTCATTTTCTTTTTTCGAACATCAGTCAATAAAAAGTCATCAGCGGAAGTAGCTGCATCAATAACCGGATTAATCCATGGGTTAAGTGGCTCTTTAAACGTACCCATAATAGAACCAAAAGTCTCTTTTTCCTGTGAAATCAAACCAGAAAAAGCTGTCTTAGTCGCTGGGCTTAGATAGTCTAATTCAGCAAGTTGTTTAAAATATTCTTTTAACTCCATACCATTTCCTGAGGCAAGACGATATAACTTCCCTAATGTACATGGAGGGTCGTTATTAAAACTATCATCACCAGGAAAATCTGACTTTAAATTTTCATATTCATCATAACAGTATAATGAAAATGCTAAAAATGCATTCCTTGCCTGAGATACCCAAAACTTATCCTTACTATCTCCATCCGGATACAGCATTGCTGCAATTGACATCAAATCTGATACCCTTTGATTTGGATCAGAAGAAACATAGGTAAATGGATTCCAACGATGTGTCCTACCATCCTCTGCAAAGGGATTAAATAGGTACACTTCCTGACCTAACTCTTCTTTACGATAACCACTAGTCAGATTAAAGTTTTCCTGTTTAATATCAAGGACAACAACCGATCCCTTATAACTCAATAGATTAGGTATTACGATGCCAACGCCTTTACCAGAACGAGTAGGAGCAGCCAGTAATGCAAACTGTTGTCCACTATAATGCAGTAATTTTCCATTATACTTACCCACGACCACCGATGTATCAGTCTGTTTAAAAAAGCCCGCCTTTGCCAAATCCGCCATTCCAGAAAATCTCGCTTCCCCATGAAGACTACGAGAAGCAGTTCGCCAAATAGGGATCAGACAAAATAAATAAACTAACAGAGGTAACCCAAATCCTATTACACCAGAAATTTTAATTTGTAGCCCATATTTTGCAACTTGCGAAATTTCCAAGGCACCAAAATATTTAGACCATGTCATAACCCCCAAAGGGGTTTTGTTGAGATTGAGCCACTGAAGCAAAATAAATCCTGATAAATAGCAACCTAAAATAATAAAAAATAATAATAAAACTACTGTAAAAATAAACTTATTCCGCATAGTCATTTTATACTCTATTAATTTATAAATAATTCACTATAATTTCAATATAATTAAAAGGCCATCTGACAACTTACAGAAGGCCTTTCAAATTACTTCATAACCGAACTAAAATCAATATCTTGAGCAGTATAAATATTAATCAATGTACCTTGATTAATTGTAACAGTATTGGGACGAGCATTATTTCGTTCCAATTGTTTTATTGCTTGCTGCTTCAAGGTACTTGTAGTTTCACTTTCATAAGGATTAGTAGTCGTGGAAGTATTTGTAGTAACCGTTTCACCTTGAGGACCATATTCTGCAGCGGCATATTTGAAAGCATCAGAAATCAAACTGATTAACAAAGCAGAAGCCAAACGAGATCCCCAATGAGATTTAAATTTACCTACATGACCTGAAGCTCCTAGGTTATCTACACCAGGTGATTCCAGTGTAACATCAATTCCATCAGGTGTAATAATTCTATTCCAAATAACCTCCAAGCGTGGACCTGTTGGAGTACTAGATCCATACTGTCCCATGACTTTAGATCCCTTAGGTAATAGAAGATACTTACCGCTTGCAGAATATACAGGTTCAGTAATGACACAAGATGTGAACCCCTTTAGGTCAGATACTATTTTAGTTTCTAAAATACAACGCAAATATGTACCCTGTAGAAGAAGTTTATCCCTATTATGCATATAACGAACTGCATTAGCCTGAGCAATACCGCCTCCTGAATCTTTCTGAGCAACATCACCATCTTCAATGAATTTAGAATTCATCGTACCATACATATCTATCGGAGGTGTAGGAGTCTGAACTGGAGTGACAACAGGAGGTATAGGTTCATCTACTATAGTTTTGTTCGTAACAACAGGCTCATCAGACATAACCTGTATTTCAGGTTCAACTTTTTTCTCCTCAGTCACATCAATTGGTGGTTTTTCCTCTATTTGTATCTCAGGCGGTGGTAAGTCAGGAACAGTAACCAGCTGAGGTCTTTCTGGAGGCGGAGCTTCCTCCTCCCCACTAAATTGATGATATGCCAAAGCCCCTAAGCCAGCCAATCCAAAACCAGCTGCAATAATAAACGCTATCGCTTTTTTATTCACAGATCGGTCAACTGGGGCATTCAATTGAGGGGCATTTTCCTCAAGCCCCGCCAATTGCTCTTTCTCATACTGACTTGAATATAAGTTCTCTGATGAGATGTCATTCTCGTCATGTTCATTATTAAAATTATCTGACATACTTAATTTCTCCTTAATCCAATTACATCATTACCATGTCTTAGAACTAAGAACGGGTAAATGCCATGAACGATTACAACATCTCCATCTACATTATTATTTAACACAAACTCTTGCCCTTTTTCAGATTTTCTACCATAAACAGTCGGGAAATCACCTGTAAACTTACCTTTATTCAAATAAATATATGTAAATTTTCCATCATCGTAAACCTTCAATGGAATCAGCCACCTAGATTTATCATTTGAAGCCACATCATAACGAGTATGATAGCTCTTAGTAGAATCGTATTTCAAACTATAACCGGCTAAGGTGCCCTCACGAACACTAAAATCAGTAGAATCAGGGTATCTGAATTTAATCTGATAATTTACCCCTTTATCAGAAGCATCTGATAAGTTACCAACAACATTTTTCATTACTTTAAGTTCAAAGATGTATTGATGAGTCTGAGTACGTACAATTAAATTCGTATCAACAGCATCAGCTTTGGGACGTAAATAAAAAACATTTTCTCTACGAACTAAATCCCATCCTCCACTTAGACCAGCACCAAAATCTTTAACTGTCTCTCTCGGATCAAGCTCAATTTGTGTAACTAATCCAAGGGCAGTATGAACTGGATAAGTAGTATTTTCCTGAAACAAATATTCCTGAATAGCTGCCGCATGAACACTACCCTGCAACAACCAAGCCGTTGTTGCAACTAAAACCATTTTTTTTAACATTCTTAATTCCCACTTTCAATAGGCACAGGAGAGGAGTCATTCTCAACAGGTAAAGATGAATTAGATTGAGAATTAGTCTGAACTGTTGTACCTCGATTTTCAGGCAACACTCCAGTAGAAAGATAGTCAGAAGATAAATCTTGAACAGGTGATTCACTAGCATCAGGATCTACTCGATATGATAATACCTGAAATCCCAGAGGATTTTTCAAGCGATATTTCTCATCCATCTTTAAATTACCTTTATAGGTATAAGTTAAGGTAGCAACATTACTATCAATAAATTGAGATACTCCTGAATTTTTATTTAATAAAAATCTTTGAAATCTAACGGTTGCACTAGGGTTTCGGCCTTCTGCTTGCCCACTATTATTGAGCACAATACTCAAAATCTTCACACGAATAGCCTGTGCGGAACCATATAAATTGAAAGGACTATTAGGATTGCTTTTATTCATTAAATTTCGATAGCTGTCAGATACATTTGGTACTGACATAGAATATACAGTCGCCCAATCATTATCATAAATAATTTGGCTATCAAAAGACTCTCTAGCAATAATAAAGTGCGAAATATTACTCTTATTTACTGCCTCATTTCTTGTGATATCCATATTTTTCCAGTCACCTGTCAATTTCGCAACAGTCGCCTGTCCTGTATAAACATCTGCCATAACAAGATAAGGCTCTTTTTCTTTTAAAGGTAAAATATAGAATAAACCACCAAGCAAACATAAAGAAGAAAAGACAGAAACACCGGCTACAACCCATGCTCTTTTTTCACTCTTTTTACGAATATCAACTAAAGTTGTCTCAAAATCCAATGATCTTTTGATAGTCTTTTGGATACTGTCATTATTTGATTTTTTATTTGTTTTAAACATAAAATTCCATTTTATCTTTTTGCATTTAAATAAGATTTTTCTGATTTAGAATACTTACCCTTCTCAGAAGTCTTTCCTGTATACTCTATTTTTTTATGCGCCATAATGACACCATTTTGAGTATAAAAAACCATACCCTTATCTTCATATAATCGAGTTAACTCAAGTAATGCATCCGAAAGATTAGAACTTCGAATAGCCAAAACTTTTTTATAGAGCGTAAAATCAAGAGAATAATCATACACTATCGGCATTTTTGCTTCTTCACCCCAACGCTCCAACAGACCTTTTACAGTCGTATCAAGTTGTGTTACTTGATATATATGTGGCTTGACAAGAGGAATTTCCGCAATCTGATCCGGCAACTCATTCAATGGCTTCCATGCATTCGGAAAATCGGGAGCGGACTGATTCGCGCAACCAGAGATCAATACGGCGACACCTGCAGATAGCAACAGTGACCTTAAAATAATCATAGATAACACCTTTTAAATCCCCTAGAAAACACCAAAGAGGAAAATAAACTAAGTAATTATTAACAAAACAATGAATTGCTGTTTTGAATTTTTGAGGAAAATGTTGTTAAGAATTTTAATCTGTGATAAATTCTACGTCAATACAATTTCATATTTTCATCTTTAATACCATGTTTTTTTCTTGCACAGACTTAGCTGTGCCTCACGATGTCATGCATCATGTTGTGAGAGTTGAATCATCTGGCAATCCTTATGCTATTGGCGTTGTTGGTGGCCGTTTACAACGACAACCCAAAAATTTAGCAGAAGCAGTTGCAACCGCAAAGATGCTAGAACAAAAAGGATTTAACTTCTCCTTAGGACTCGCTCAAGTTAACCGATATAATTTAAAGAAATATGGACTGCAATCCTATGAACACGCTTTTCAGATATGCCCAAATGTAAAAGCAGGCTCTCGCATATTAAGAGAGTGCTATGATCGAGCAAAAGATTGGGGAAAATCATTCAGTTGCTACTACTCTGGAAACTTTGTTACTGGCTACAAACACGGATATGTTCAAAAAATTTTTTCATCTATGAAAAAAGGACAAAGCCAAGCCCCAAAAAATGCAATCCCTGTTATCAGTAAAAATAATGCAGTTACTCGACAGCCTATAACACAGTCTATTGCTCAACAACAAATCTACCCTTCAAACATTTCAGACAACAGCTATGTACCTAAATCTGTAGCTGCCAGAAAAGTTGAAAAGGGTTCTCATGAAAATGACTTTTCACAGCCTAAAAGTATTATAGACAGTGCTTCTGTTTTTTAATTTTTTTCAACCCTCTTTAAATATAGGAAATACTAAATGGAAAATACCAAAACTCAAAAAAAATCTCGTTTTACCGCAGAGAACATTGCAACTATTACCCTTATTGGTGCTACACTTCTAGCTCCCACTATTGGTTTAGCCGCCGATGATCTTCAGTTTGCCTCGGAGCAAGGTAAGGCTTGTACATTCATCAGGAACATTCATACTATTTTGAACCTGATGTCTGTTGCGGTAGTAACGATTGCTATTATTTTTGCTGGTTATCAAATTGCCTTTGCCCATAAACGCATTTCTGATGTTGCACCAATTCTAATTGGTGGTGTATTGATTGGTGCCGCAGGTCAAATTGCAAAAATGCTTGTTGGCGGTTTGGATTCATGCTCAGCAGCTAATACTGCAATGTTGCAAGTTATGCAATTCTTTGCATAATGTAAAAATCTATGCAGAAAAACATCGTTTTTCGCGGATGTACTCGTCCAGCTACTTTCTTAGGAGTGCCTTATATCCCCTTTTTTATAGGAGCTGGATCGGGTTTGTTAATGGGAATGTATTTTAATTTATTTTTCTTATTAACTATCCCCTTCATTATCCTTATCATGCGGCAGATGGCCAAACGAGATGATATGATTTTTCGTTTTATTGGCTTACGACTGAAATTCAGGCTAAAGGCCCGTAATCGGGAAGAATTCCCAGATACATGGTGTTTTTCGCCAAATGAATACCGCAAAGATCCTCCCAAATAACTTGCATGAAACACCCGGCAAGCAGAAGTGCTTATCGGGTGTTTAGTGGCACATTAATTTTAATCTCTCAAAATGTTTACTCCCGACGCATCAATCAGTCAATTCGTATCTCTTTCTACACATGTCTCACCGACTATTGTCAAAACCAGTGGTGGAGACTATATGACTACATGGCATTTATCAGGCCTGCCGTTTGTCGGCCGTGAAGAATGGGAATTAGAACATAAACACAATACTTTTAATCGTCTACTTCAATCTTTACGAGCCCCTGACTACGTTAATGTTGCCTTTTGGGTACATGACATCCGTCGCCGTCGCAATATAGATCTGCGGCCAAAATTTCAAGAGTCTTTTAATCAAAGCCTCTCAAATCAATATTTCGATCGCCTATCCAAAGAAAAGCTTATGAATAATGAGCTTTATTTGACCATGATTTACCGTCCAGTTGTAGATGGGAAAAAGTTTATTGATAAATCTGGCAATATCGATCGACTCAAAGCTGAGCAAGAACAAGCCATCAGCATGCTAAATGAATTAGCAACAAACCTAGAAGCCGTCCTTAAAGATTATCACCCCTATCGCCTCGGCATGTACGAAGGAAAAAATGGTACTGTCTTTTCTGAAACACTGGAGCTTTTTGGCTACATTCTTAACCGTGTAAACGAACCAGTTCCTGTCCTACCGGCACCTGTTTATAACTACCTACCACTAAGCCGACATCTTTTCTCTGCTAAAACAGGAGACTATATTGTTCGTACCCCTGTGGGTAAAAACCATTATGGTGCCATCCTTAATCTGAAAGAATATCCTGATGGCACCTATCCGGGTATTCTTAACGGTCTAAAATATTTAGATATGGAGTATGTCATTACGCATAGCTTTAGCCCTATGAGCCGTTATGATGCCATGAAAACCCTTGAGCGCACACGCGGTATGATGATTTCCTCAGGCGATAAATCTTTTACCCAAATCGCCGAACTTGACCATGCAATGGACCAATTGGCATCAGGCAACTTCGTATTAGGTGGCTATCATTTTAGTTTAGCTGTCTATGCTGATAGTCAAGAGCAACTTTCACACAACCTTGCTGCTGCCCGTGCAGAGTTATCAAATGCGGGTTTTGTGACAACTAAAGAAGACTTGGCCGTTTGCTCCGCTTATTACGCTCAACTTCCAGGAAATTGGCAATACCGTACTCGCATCGCCAATCTTTCCTCTTTAAATTTCCTTGGTCTTTGTCCTCTGCATAACTTTGCCACCGGCAAACGAGAAGGTAACCCATGGGGTCAATGTGTAACTGTTCTACAGACAACCAATGGCCAGCCTTACTACTTTAACTTCCACGCAACCTTAGATGGAGAAGACTCTGAAGGCGAAAAAGCAATTGCTAACACCATGGTTATTGGTAAATCTGGTACAGGTAAAACTGCATTAATTAACTTTTTACTAAGCCAAGTCCAAAAATACGACCCTAAACCAACCATATTCTTCTTTGATAAAGACCGTGGCGCCGAGATTTTTGTACGTGCCTGTGGCGGTACTTATATGGCACTGGAAAGTGGTCAGCCAACAGGCTTTAACCCCTTCCAATGTGAAAATACTGAAGCCAATGTACAGTTTTTATGTAACCTGATGAAACAATTAGGAGGTAAGGAACATTATTCTGCGGTAGAAGAGGACGATGTTCTACGTGCTGTGCGCGCTATGCTTGATACCCCTCCTTCCTTGCGCAGCATTTCCAACTTCCAAAAATCTCTTCCTAATACCGGAGATGATTCGTTGTATGCCAATATCCGAAAATGGACTCGTGGTAACAGCCTAGGTTGGGTGTTTGATAATCCTGAAGACCGAATCGATTTCAGCGGTGCAAATATTATTGGGTTCGACTACACCGAAGTTATCGAGAATCCACAAGTACGAGATCCCGTCATTGGTTATCTAATCCATAGGATGGAAGAACTGATCGATGGTCGCCGTTTTATCTATATTATGGATGAATTCTGGAAAATTTTGGATGGTGAAGGTGGCTTGAAAGAGTTTGCAAAAAATAAACAAAAAACCATTCGTAAACAAAATGGTATGGGTATTTTTGCGACTCAATCTCCGGAAGACGCCCTCAAGAGCGATATTTCTGCAGCACTGATCGAGCAGACTGCCACCATGATCCTCCTCCCTAATCCAAATGCAGATAAGAAAGACTATATTGATGGTTTGAAACTGACAGACTCAGAGTTCCAAGTAATCAAAAGCTTGGATGAACGAAGCCGTTGTTTCTTAGTTAAACAAGGTCACGCTTCAGCCGTTTGTCAACTTAACTTGCGTGGAATGGATGATGCACTTGCTGTAATCTCTGCCAGTACCGACAATATCGATATCATGGATAGCATTATCAAAAATACGGCGAAGAGTCTTGGTATCGATGTCAATGCAGTGCTTCCTGAGCAATGGCTACAAACTTTCTATGACCAACGTAAAGGTTCAGGTAAAAAAGCGAGTGCCAATGTGATGCGTAATGCAGATTAAGCCATATTATTGGAAACAAAGGCCATCTAAAACTTTCAGACGGCCTTTGTAAAGCAATATTAATATTTTAAGAAAGATAGAAATTACGATGAAAGACAAAATGAAAAAACTTACGACCATTTTAGTATGTACTGCCACCTTGATGTCTTCACAAACATGGGCAAGTGGTTTTCCAGTCTTTGACGGTGCCGCTGCCGGCAATGCAATACAACAACTCCTTAACTGGAAAACTCGCCTTGACAACCTTAAACGTGGCGTTTTAGACAGTATCGAAGGTGCAAAGACCCGTATTAATTCATCAGGCAGTCAAATGGATGAAATGTTTGAGAGACGCAGGAAAAAATGTCGTCGTATATATAACCAAAACCAACTATCAAGTACCTTATGTCTACAAATTGTGGACTTGGAGAAAAAAAAATATGATTTAATAGTTAAAATGGATGATGATATCCGCTCCGATGTTAATAAAGTCAACGGAAGTATTGGAAAACACGGAAGCCTCTCAGAAGCAACAACTCCTATTAAAGGCGTTGCTTCTGTTGAAGGCGTTGAAGGTTTTGCCGCTTTTAACTCAACATCAGGCGCAGGTAAAGCTGAAACTGCCGAAAATAATGTACAAATCCAATTACAAGCTATACAAAACAAATACAATCAATATAAAAATCAACTTGAAGCACTTGATAGGATAATCAACGAAATAAATCTAAACCGCAAGCAACTGACCAAAGACCAATTGACAGGCAGTAACTTGAATGCAACGCTTGGTAAAGGTGGAGCAGCATTCAAACTGATGTATGCAACAGATGAGTTCAGAGATAAAGCAAAAGCTACAGCCAGAAAAAGAAGCGAACTTAATGAAAAGATTCGAGCAAGATTGAGATATCAATAAAGGAACAAGCCGTCTGAAAATCTTAAAAATAATTCAGATAGCCTAAAGAAATCAACAAATATGCTTATCCTATTATGACAAGTTATTGAAAGCAAATTTTATCATGATGGACTTACTACTTTATACAAGTATACGAGACTATATATATGCACGTATCAGTGTATTTACCGAACTGGTTTTGACTAGAAATTTGAGTTTGGCTTTAACCATAGTTTTAGCCTTACTGACATTATGGGTAATGGTTCAAGGTTATCTCATTATGAGTGGTCGTAGTCAGGAAGGAGTTAAAGGCTTTTTTTACGGTATTCTTAAAAATTATTTCATTATCGCCTTTGCTTTTAGCGTCTCACTTGGTGGCAGCTTTAGTGTTCGTACACTCACTACCGACTTATCTAATACCATCAGCCATGTCATGCATGGAGATGATCGCTTTGGCAGCAAATGTCTAACAGAGCAAGCCGGTTTTATTACGGGCTGTAAGATTGACCTGAATCTGAAGACTACCCAAGGGATTCTCTCCAGCCTCAATGCTATAGATACTGCCGATGACGACCATCTGGAAGACTTACTTTCCCAAGCCAAATGGTTTGCAGGTATTGGTACGGCCGGCCCTGCGATTGTTGCCGGCACAATGCTGATCATGTATCGAATTGCAATAGCATTATTTATCAGTTTTGCGCCTATCTTTATTTTGTGCCTTCTGTTCAAACGGACTGCACCACTTTTTCAAAAATGGTTATACTTTGGCCTGGCTACCATTTTTTCCAGTGTAATGCTCGGCGTCATGTCTGAGATCAGCATGGATCTTGTAGGCAATATTTTTGGCGGTAATGTAGCAGGAAAATTCGTTGCTGAAGTTATTGGCGAACGCGGTGCTGCAGGCATTATGGAAACCGTAACGCAACAATTGGGCTTAGGTCTGATGCTTTCTACCCTGCTTATTACCATACCGCCTATGGCCGGAATGTGGTTTAACGGTGTAATGGGCAACTTTAGTCCTTATGCAGTTATTGGTGGTGGAAATAATAATAACCGACAAGAAATACCTCCTCATTTAGATGGTGGGGCAAGTCGCCAAACGACAGTACCGAACTATAATCCAGTTAATAATCATAAATCAGAATCGCTAGATAATCGGAACCCTACAACGACTTTAACTACTACTCCAGGGGGTCTTAATAATTCCAAAACTACCGATGAGATTAAAGCTACTAAGCTAAAATAAATTATATATTCTCTTAAATTAAGGAAGATAAAGTGAAAAAATTAATTTTAATAATGTTAGGTCTAATAAGTGTTCATGCTTATTCCTATGATGTCACAAGAGGCGCCCTGCAAAACGACCCTACTTTGTGCCAGTATGGATATAATCCAAATTGCGGTTCTAAAAACAGATCTGCTCCTTCTACAGAAATCATTTATTATAATGTCGATGTCGAAGTTCCCCCCTTATTTGGCGCTTTAGCTTTCAGTCATCAAGCAGCGCATATTGGAGGATCCATAAACCAAGACTCTTTAGAGATGGCCAAAAAGAAAGCGATTGAACAGTGTCAAAAAGGTAGTCGTAATACTCCTTGTAAAGTGATTAAATGGGTTAAGAATGGTTGCTTTGCCGCTGCACAAGGCAGAATAAAAGATAAATATGTTTTATCTACTGGAGGAGGAGATCCAGGAGAGGCAGAAGAAAAAGCCTTGCGAAATTGTATGAAAGAAGGGGCAAAAGAATGCAGTATTATTCAATCCGAAGCCTGCTCGATTCCTGACCTTAAGTAAAACATTATAATTTTCCAAGAGTATGAAAGATTACGTATTGTGAAGATATTTATTTTGCAATAGCGACATAGATATTATTCGGCTATACAGCCGTTTCTCTACCTTTTTTTAACTATCTTTTTGAGTAAACCAATATGAAAATTTTTCCTTTATTAGCTACCAGCTTGATATTAATTCCTTCTTTGGCCTTCGCCGAGTTCTCCATTGACTCCCTTAACTCTGTTAAGATCAATAACGATGAAGAGCGCTTGGCTTGCGAAGCAATTATGTGTCTCTCCTCACCCGGCAGCTCACCTGCCCAGTGTCATCCATCTCTGCGCAAGTACTTCTCTATCAGGCATAAACGTGGGCACAAAACAATGAGTGCCCGCAGGGAATTCCTTAAAAAATGCCCCGTTTCCAATAATAAAGAAGTATCACAAATGATTGATATGTTGGTTCGCTAATTTGTTAGGCCGTCTGCACCAATCTTCAGGCGGCTTTTTCTATCCATATAGGACAATCTAATGAAACCGATGACCGTATTATTGACTGCAACCCTACTTTCAATTTCCAGCATAAGTGCTTGTAGTAATTCGGAGAACAGTATGAGTATTCAACAAGAGACAGAAGCCAAATTTCATTTAAATCCTCAGCCTAAACAGGCATACCGCCTCAAAATTAAAATTAATGATGCTCCAGGCCCCTTAAAACTCATGGGAAAGATGGGTGTTGGCTATAAAGCTGAGGATTGCACATACATTATTAATAAAATTGAAGGAGCTCCTGCCCATCCAGAAAAAAATGTGCAGTTTGATATCCATCAAATTAATGAGTTTGAATATGAATCCATTATATATGCAGATGCTGTTTTAAATGAAGACTACTTTGGCAACGGAGTTTGTCACTGGAACCCTGAAGGATTTGGATTTTCACTATCAGCAACGGGGAAACCAGAAGAAACTAGATTTAATTTTAGCGATATATTGGAAAAACTACTGAGTAAAAAATCACTGACACAATACTTCTCAACACGACCATATCCTTTTTCAAAAAAAGAAGACGGTACTATTAATATTGATGATCCTACTCATTACGGCATAACACCATCAGAGCTATATAATCCAGATCAAGACAAAGAAAAATTCAGCATTACCGTTTCTTTAGAGGAAATTCAACCATGAGTACAATTACCAGACAACAATATGCCGATTTGGCTGTAGATGCTTATATCTCACGCTCCGTTACCAAAGGAAACGAAACTATTAAAATCGGAGGTAATGAATATAAAGTGGCTGCTGTATGGAATAATCCGAAAACTGGATATTATGGTGCTGTATATCAAGATGTCCGTACCAATGACTTTATTGCTGCCCATAGAGGAACCGCGATCAGTCTTAAGGATTTGAGTGATGGGTATACAGACTTAAAAATGGTTACCCGGAGTATGAATAATCAATCAGCCGATGCAGAAAAACTAACACGCATGGCTATTTCAAAAGCAGAAGAGTTTCATCGTAATCGCCCATATCTACCCAAACCTTCTGTTACTCATACCGGACATTCACTTGGTGGAACACACGTTCAAATTCAAACATACCGCTTTGGTCATGAAGGTGTAACCTTTAATGCATATGGCGCTGTCCGTATGCATGGTGTACGACAGGATAACGGTGATGTAACCAATTACGTTAAAGCTGCAGATGCCGTCTCTTCTGCTAATCCGCATTACGGTAAAGTTATCATTCTAGCCGAACAAGACGACCTTGCCCCATTAAAAAAATCTGGCTATAACAATAAAGGCAATACGTCTGCTTACCATGCAGTGACTGCAGCAGCAAGAGCATTTAAAACTCACTCATCTGATCATTTTGTGGGTAAAGATTCGATCCTTTCTGAACATAATTACACTCGTGCTCGCCAACTAGCGGAAGCAAATAAATTTATGATTTCAGACTATCGAGGTGATGTAGCTACCGCAAAAACTTTATTTGCTGCAGCCAGTTTTGCGAATGCCAATCTTTTCGAAAAAATGAAAATCATGCGTAACATGACAGAAAAATTTGATAGAGATCAGGAAAAGATTAAGGAGCTTATTAATAGTGCGCCTACTCCAAAATCTATATTCGATAGTCGGTCAATGCATCTTATGCAAGATAAGGGTAAACATCCTCATAGCGATAAAACTATTTATGCTGATGCAAATAAACTTGATCTTAGCAAACCTTTAGCTTCAAATGTTTCCTCTAAAGAATTCCGTGAATACGGTTTTGCAGCATTATTAGCAGACGACAAAACAATGCAACATTCGCTAGACAGTCTACTTGCTTCCAACATTAATCGAGGTTTACAACAAAATACGGAAAAAATGTTTCAGGAGCAGGAAAGTATGAGATTGGCTGAAGAGCAATCAAGGGCTTCAGGTATATCCCGAAGCTAAGGAAAGCATATGGATCTGGACCAAAAAATTGATTATCTGACTGATAATATTATTGCTTTAGCTGGGCAAACGGAAAAGCGGGCAAAAAATGCTGAACTATTAATTTCACAAGCATTCCAAGAATTGAATACAGCAACTACCGATTTGAACCGCTCAGCAGATACTATTAAGCAAACAGCCGCAGAAGAAGTACATCGTGGTTTAAATCAGTCAGTAGATAAATTTACCGAAAGGATGGAGACAAGTGGAAGATGGTTGCTCGAAAATTCTCGTGAAATTGAAAAGCAACAGCAGCAATCAGCTAAAAATTTAAAATATTTGGTAATAGCATCAATCACTCTATTTTGCCTAACTGCTCTATTATGTTTAGGTACAATAGTTTATTCTATTCAACTGGCTAATACCCAGATAAAACGTATAGAATGGGTTGAGGAAATTAATAAAGCTATTGATAATGGTAAACTGATGCGATGTGGAGAGGATGGAGGTATTTGCACCAGAATAAAAGGTAAGTCAATCCGATTGGATCAATAAGTCTATGCCTGGGCAAAAACTCTACCCAACAGCTGAGATCCAAATACAGGATTTCAGCTGTTTTTGTTCCAAATCCCCCCTTTATTTCCCCTTTTCCTCCTTGAATATTCGATAATTGGACATTCGGATCACCTTCTAGGCTACTTAGTCTGAAAAATCAGTAGGCTATTTTTCAGACGGCCTTTATTTGGTCAAAATTACTATACAAGATTTTTTAGATTTTCAAAAAATAAACCTTAGTCGGGCTCTAAAGAAAACTAAAAATTCAATCCGCCGATATTTATAACGAATTGAGAAAAAAATGGGATTTATCCTTTTCCTCCTAATGGGTCTATGCTTAGTTGCAGCTGTCATTGCCTTTATCAGGCTTGCTGGATTCTACTCTAAGAAGCAGCTTGGAAAACAAGTCATTTTCTATGGTGTATTACTATCTATATTCCTACATACCTTTATTTTTTTGAAATACGTTCGCATAAAAGAATATTGGGCATTTGATCCACTATTTACACAAATGAATTATCTATTTTTTAAACCATTTGTGCTTTCACTAGTTATCATGCCTCTTGAGTTTGAGAAACTGTCCAAATTAAGCAAAATCGTCCTATCCGGCGTGATATGCGGTGCTGCTTTTTACTACTTGGCGTTCCCACCTTTCATGACATTACTGTATTTCATTATTGCTGTGGCTTTGGCTTTTTCAAAAACTCAATATGCTCAATTTTCAAATAAGATTATTCTGATAAGCATCGTATCTTCATTAATACTGTCGTTCGTTACCATGCCGTTACTCGAAAACGTATTGGAAACCTTAGGTACCAGACGATATTATTAAAAACAAACTATCAATTTCAAATTGCATAAATTGAAATTCAGTAGCTTAAATCTCAGTAAATATCTTAATAACTATTACATCTGTCCGTATTAAGGCTGTCTGAAATATAATGATTGAGCCAATCTTAAGTAATACAAAAAAGCGGCAAAACAGAATAAACACTGTTTGCCGCTTTTTAATTTATTTCTTTATTTTACTTCTTCAACAATTTTGCCGCTTCAATCGCATAGTAAGTCAAAATGCCATCGGCGCCGGCGCGTTTGAATGCCAACAGGCTTTCCAAAATGGTTTTTTCGCCATCCAGCCAACCGTTTTGAATGGCTGCCTGAAGCATGGCATATTCGCCAGAAACTTGATAAGCATAAGTCGGTACGCCAAATTCGTCTTTGACTCGACGGACGACATCCAGATACGGCAGACCCGGTTTTACCATTACCATATCTGCGCCCTCTTGAATATCCAATGCTACTTCATGCAAGGCTTCGTTAGTGTTTGCAGGATCCATTTGGTAGGTTTTCTTGTCTGCCTTAC
>ERZ773267.560-NODE-560-length-24066-cov-10.130940_pt1 | contig 24066 bp, 25 predicted proteins | sample MGYA00511959_ERZ773267 | MGnify/ENA primary metagenome ERZ773267 (study PRJEB29015, sample SAMEA2738165) | human oral metagenome | biome: human oral; feature: human-associated habitat; material: saliva | place: China | collected 2240 ... | reverse complement strand
GCATTCATTTCGAGTGTTGCTTTGATTTCAGAATCATCTTCTGCGCGGGAAATCACGTTGGAAACCCGAAGTGTATCAGGATGAATCGCCAGCTCTTTATTGGTTCCACGAAGGAGATTTTCTCGGAATTTTTCTGTCAAAAAATCAATCGTTGCTTTTCGGTCAAAAGCTGTTGCAGTTACATTGGTGCGTGCTTTGAGTTCGATTTCATCAGTTACATCGCCAACCTTATGACCAGAGATAATTTCATAGCCAGTTTCGCCCATTTTGAGAGTATCCGGAATTAGAAGTGCAAAATCTTCGCCTGTGGAGTTTTTGATATTTGCAAGGCTTTGTTCAATTTTTTCTCGTCATTCTTTTTGAAGCTTTTCGCTGAGCGTATTTTGAAAAGATTTTAACTCGTCTTCTGTGAGGACATGCACACTCGGTTTTTCACCACCAGAGAAATTATCTTTTGCCTTTGCATAGACTTTATCGCGATTAAATTTCAATCCAGGAATAATCAAATTTGTTCCCGCCGCGATATTTCCGCGCTGACCGATCAGTTTTCCAGATTCATCATTTACATCAGCCACTACTTCCACTTCCACAACACCCATTTCGGTAATTCCGTTGAGTGAACGAGTTGCTGGCACACGCACCCAATCTTTCGTGCGGAAAACGACGCCATCATCCGTCACAAATCGCGTCGACGGACGAAGTTCTTGTTGCGTAGTCAATTCATTATAAATCGTTACAGTTCCGTGCGCATTACGAGAAGAGTTCGCATCAACAGAAGTTACGCTAAATTTTTGTGAAAGTTCCACCGGCATTTCCAATTTTTTGAGGCGCAAAACATTTTTGGTTTCAAGAATAGAACCAGTCGCACCTTCAAGTCGATAAACAATATTTGCCGAAACAGGACGAACAGAAACTTGTGGAGAAATCGTCACGATTGTTTTAGAAATCGCAAAATGAAAAATAAACAACAAGAGCACAACTGACAGAATCAATCCCGCCACAATGAGTACCATTTGAAAATTATTTTTTTTGTAATGGAGTAATTTTGGTTCGTCTTTTTTGCGTTCAAAAATCACAAATTTGAGCCAAAGCCAACCACGACGCACTTCGTAGAAAAAATATTCCATCATACTCATATTGTGTGTCGCGATATTTTGCCCAGTATAGGCGCGTTCAAATTCAGCACGAATGCCCGCAACTTCCGCCTGCAAGCCAAGCGAGCGCGTGAGTTCGACGATTTTTTCGGATTTTACCCGCAAAATGAATCGATCGCGTGGAAATTTTCTCGAAAGCACCAAGAAAAAATCTCGATGCAACGGAAATCCTGCTTCGAGCAAATCTATGACAATCACGCCAGGATTTTCTGCCAATGAATTTTTGATAAATTTGATCGCGGCCGTTCGAGACATTTCTGCAGAAATGGTAATCGTGTGATAATTATTCATAACTATATAAAACGTAACGAAGTATTCGAATCAATGGGTCCTTTTTGACTACCAAGAGCTCCGAAGCAGTCAGAGCAAGTCCATATGTGATAGATTCGTCGTGGCGATATTCTGGATTCACGAGCGAAGAAAGGCGTTTTTTTCGGACGCTGTAACCACAATTTTCCTCGAACGCAGTTCCAAAAATTTTAAAAATCGCAGGATTCTCAAAAATATTTCCGTGCAAAAAAAGATTGGTAAAATGCACATTGAGCTTTTCTTGTTCCAAAAACGCCCAAACCATATCAAGAATATATTCAAAAAAATCATTCAAAATTTCCTGATTTTTCGGTTCACGAATTTCAGATTCGCTGACCAAAATATTTTCAATTCCCAAGAGGGAAGAGGTCTTGTGCTCATCACGAAGCATTTCCATAGACATCCGCGCCCCAACCGGGAAAGTTTCAAAAGTTTTAATTTCGTTGTCCTGCATCACAAGCACTGTTGTGTGAGAATAGCCGATATCGAGATAACACGCGCGTTCGTTGATGTATTCGGTTTGCTCCACTACTTTTGGAAAAATCAGTGGCATCGGAATAAGGGAAATCATTTTTCGACCGAGTGAAGCAATGATAGATCGAACAATATTAAACTCGCTCGCTGGCGCAAAAACATTGAGCACCGTCAGCATCACTTTTCCGCCAGAAAACCCCACAGGATTGGTAATTTTTTTACCATCAATCGCGACCGATGTGATAGTTGATGAGATAAGGCGCAAATCATCTTGAAAAACTCCCGAACGAATACGGGCTTTTTCACGAGCGCGAGCATACGATTGTGATTCAATTTTTTTGATCATTGTATCAAGCTCTTGCATTGTGAGTGTCGATGATGGGTCAGCACGCGTGTACTGCGTCGTGATAGAATCAAAAAGAAAATCGCTCGACGGAAACGAAATAATAATATCTTCTGGAATGTGATCCAGGTCCTTGGAGGCCTGCAAAATAGCCTGTTCAATCGTCGCAGCAACGCCTTGCATATCAGAAATCTGTCCACCAGAAAAATTTTTACGATTCTGACGAACGGTCGCGTATCCGATTTCTTTCAACTGCTGTTTTTCTACTTTATAAACACCGGCACGCACACGATATGTTCCCATATCTATCACCAAAAATCGTTCATAATCGTGAATGTGAGCCAGATGAAAGGACATTGCTGAAATTTTTGTAAAAATTCTATAATTATGCCCCAATTTAACGCTTTTTTAAAAAAAATCAATTTTGTTTTCGAGTTGCACTTGTCGATTATTTTTTTTATTGTATAAAGATTTTTTGAAAAAATATTTGAAAAAATTCTGCAAAATTTGCAAAAAATAAAAAATTACGCTACAATGAGAAAAATTCAGTTGATTTTATTGTTTAATATGTACTTTTCGCGGTATTTTAAACATCTTTTTGGAATATTGGGTTGGATCATGTCGCTTTTTTTGGTGGTGATTTTGTATCATTATTCAGTGCGATATATGCACTGGACGCCAAAAGTTCTGGGGCACATTGAGACAGCGTATCATGTGATCGAATTTTTTTTGGTGGGTGGATTTGTGTGGAGTATTGTTGGGACCATTTTTTACCAAATCCGTCATTCGCGTGCAATTGAAACCAAACTTATTCGCCGATTTTTACCAATTTTTCAGTTCATCATCAACACCATAATCGTGATGTTGGTCGGGTTTTTTATGCTAGAAGCGCTCGGCATCAATACACGAAATATTTTGACAGGGGCGGGAATTGGTGGTGCCATTTTTGTACTTGCGTACAAGGATTTGTTCACGAACCTTTTGGGAAGTCTTTCGATTTTGCTTTCCAAAACTTTTGAAATCGGCGATACAATTCGTGTGCGCACGATCAGGCTTTGGATTGAGGGCATGGTCGAAGAAATTACGCTGAATCACACGAAAATCACGAATAAAACAGGAGAAGTTGTGTACGTGCCAAACAAAGTGATTTATTCTGAATCGGTAGAAAATCTTTCTCGTCGAAGATTTTATAGCTATGAATTGCTCGTTCCATTTGCAAAAACGACGCCATCAGAAGAAATCAGTCACGCACTACGCGTTATTGAAGGGAAAATCAATAGTTTTTTCCCGATTGATGTCGAATACACAATGAGTAACACGAATGCGACCGATTATACCTATACAATCACGGTTTTGTTGCCCGAAGAAAATAATTTTTTCGAAACAGAAATGCGAATATTTTTGGTGCAATATATTTTTGGGCGTGGTGGACCAGCAACCAAGCACACTGAAAATTCACCCAAAGAAATTCCACCAGTTATTGAAGAGGTTCCTGAAGATGATCTCTAAAACGCCTTTGAGCGTTTTTATTTTTTGCTTTTTACAAAAATTTGATATAATAAAAATGCTTCTTAATTTTGTATTATGAAACATGGATTTTTGTCGCGGAATATCGTTGTTCCGTTGAAAAATATTTTCAGCCGTTTCCCGATGGCGGCGCTATTTTCGCTCGGATTTTTTGCGTTTTGGTCGTATTATATTTTTGTAAAAGAAATGCCAGAATCAGCAGCATTTTATTTTTCACTCACGATGCTTTTTGGATTTTTTCTCTCACTCAGCATCGAACTTTTGCGCGAAAAATATAAACATAATGCCGTTGCGTGGCTCTATCTTGTGATGGGCGCGTACTTGGGGATTTTTTATTATTTCAATTATAACACCTCAACTTGGCACGACGAAAATTTCACAATGATTGCGATGCGACTTTTTGCGTTTGGACTTTTTCCTTTTTGGGTGGCGTACAAATGGCGCGATGCAACCGAAATTCGCTATGACAATTTTTTCAAATCGGTGGTAAACAATATTTTTCTCGCGGCAGGAATTTCTATCATTGTGTTTTTGCTCGGAAGTATCGCGATTTGGTCGGTTGGAGAATTGTTTGATCTCTACGAAAATTTTACATTTTTTGATTTTTCGCGGCTCAATGTTTGGTGGAATCTTTTCTCGATAACGCTTTTTCCTTCGTATTATTTGCTTGCTAATTTTCCTCATTATAATGCACAAAATGCAGAAAATCATACACTCACAAAAGCTGAAATTTTTCTCATCAAAAATATTGGCGTACCATTTGTGATTTTGTATTTTGTAATTTTATACGCATACAGCGCGCGCGTACTTCTGAATTTTTGGAATTGGCCACACGGAATTATTTCGTATCTCGTGATTGTTTTTTCAGCGATTGGATACTACACATATATGAAAACTCGGCATCTGGAAGGGGAAAATCGCGTCATCGAAATTTTTCAAAAATATTTGCCGTGGGCGGTATTTTTCCAGCTTTTTATGCTTTTTTATGCGATTTATTTGCGTATCGCACAATATGGACTCACAACAAATCGTTATTTAGTCGTAATTATCGGTGGTATTTTGCTCATGATTTCACTCTATTTAATGATTGCAAAGCGAAAGCGCCTCGTGATAATTCCGATGATGTTTTCGTGTCTTGCACTTTTTATGTCAATTGGGCCGTGGGGAATTTTCGCTCTTCCAAAAACCCTTCAATACAACGATTTGATAGCAAAACTCGAACAAGCTGGTCGCTATCGCGACGGGAAAATTGTTACAGAAAATCTCGAAATGCTCGATTATGAAAATTCAAAAATAATTCTTGAAAAAATCAATTATTTGTGCAAATCGAGTGATTGTGCATTGATTAAAAAATTATTTGAAAGCATTCTCGAAAATCCAGAAAATTCGTACAGAATTCACGAAAAAATCGCGGAAAAACTGCTATTGCAAGAGGTAATTTATGGTACTCGTGAAACCATTCCTGACAATGTAAGAAATTATGATTTAACAGCCAAAGAATCGAAAGATAGAAGTGAAAAAATTTCAGGTTATGACTGGTCAATTGACGCTGCCAACAAATATATTGATGTATTTGATCGCGACAATGCACTGAGAAAATCTCAAATTTTCTATGCAATGGTTGATGGGAAAAATCTTGTACTCACGCATTATGGCGAAGTGATTGAGACCTATGATTTGAGCGATTTTATGACAAAAATCGTTGATGAATTCAAACAAACAAACTCAAAATCAATGAAGTTGCAATTTATTGGAATCGGTGAAAAATATGATATTCAAGCGAATATTTCATATATTAAAATCGCAGAAAATATTGATACGCACGAACAAAATATTCGTGAAATATATTTTGGCACGATTCTTGTCAAAGAAAAATAAAATAAGTCCTTCGGGGCTTATTTTTATTAAAAAATATTATTGCTAATATTTGCAATAATAAAAATCGCTTAATAATAATTAAAATTGATGGTAAAATTTTCTCAAATAATACTATTGCAAAGTTTTGCATTAAAAATTTTTTGAAGATTTTAGAAAAAATGAGGGAAAAAATTTGCCTTTTTTGAAAAAAAAATACAATGAAAATAATTTATTTTTAGAATTTTTGTGTATGAAAGTAGCAATTCTTCACGAAATGCTCGTGAAATTGGGTGGCGCGGAAAAAGTGGTAGAAAATTTTATGAAACTTTTTCCAGAAGCAGATATTTTCACGCTTATTTACGATGAGAAAAAATGCGGAAAAATTTTTCCAAAATCCAAAATTTCGCCACAAGTTTGGGATTTGTGGACGCAAAAAATCTATAATTTCACAGGAAAACAGCGTTTTTGTCTACCACATATGGCACGCGCAGTCGAAAAATTGGATTTTTCAGAATACGACCTCGTGATTTGTAGCTCGAGCGGATTTGCACACGGCGCCATCACCAAACCTGAGACAAAATTTGTCGTATATTGCCACTCGCCAGCACGATACATGTGGGACTGGACTAATGAATACAAGCGCGATTTGGGGCTTTTTTCTGGATGGAAAAAATATTTTTTGCGACCGATGATTGAACAAATGCTTTTTGAAAATCGAAAATGGGACTTTTCGGCGGGACAGCGTTCGGATATTTTGATTGCAAACAGCCAAAACACCGCCAATCGTATCATGAAATACTATCGAAGAAATTCTGAGATCCTCTATCCGCCAGTCGAGACAGCGCGATTTGGAGCGAAAATCAGCGAAAATAATTTCCAAAAACCATTCGAAAAATATTATATTATCATTTCGGCGCTCACAGAATTTAAAAAAATTGAAATCGCGATCAGCGGATTTAATAATCTCGAAGAAAATCTCGTAATTATCGGCGCGGGCAATTATCGTGAAACGCTCGAAAAAATGGTGCAATGAAAAAATATTTCTTTCGTCGGACCAAAATATAGCGATGAACTCGTGCATCTCGTGCAGAACAGCATGGGATTGATTTTTCCAGGCGAGGAAGATTTTGGGATTGTGCCAATCGAAGTGATGGCTGCAGGGAAGCCAGTTTTCGCTTACCGATGAGGTGGATTGTTGGAAACCAATATTGATGGCGTGACAGGCGGATTTTTCGATGATAAATTCGGGGAAGATTTTGCGGAAAAATTCAAAATTTTCCACCAAAATAATCTCGACGGGAAATTTTTACCAGAAAAATGTATTGAACAAGCAAAAAAATTTGACACAAAAATTTTTGAAGAAAAATTTTTAAAATTGATTGCATAAAAATTTGCAAAAACGAAAAAATTTTATAAAATGAAAGAAATAAAAGCGTCCGAGTGGCTATCAACCACGAGCTGAAAGAAGAAAAGGCCTCGCCTGACTAGAACTTTCCGAAGTCGCAAATCTTCGTTAAAAAATAAAATCGAGCACTGCTTTGGGTGGTAACTCAGGATTTTTTCCTGCCAAAAGCGCACATTTTTTGTGGGCTTTTTATTTTTGAAAATTTTAAAATTGTATGCAAAAAATTCTCACACTTCGAATTTGTGGCGATGGATTCAAAAAACTTGTCACGGAAGGCTGTTCGTATCGTTATCGCGAAGCCAAGCCCTTCTGGGAATCGCGTCTTTTTGAAAAAGACGGCACACCGAAAAAATTTGATGTCGTGCACATTGTCAACGGCTACAAAGCAACATCTCCGACCGCCGTGATGGAATATCGCGGAATTCTGGGAATTGAAGAATTTAACGGAAAAGAATGTTTCAAACTTGGACTCGGAAAAATTCTCGAAATCAAAAATTATACGCTTTAATTTTTTAAAAAATTTATTATGTCACATTTTCCAAATATCTCACCAAAGCAATCATTTCCTGCTTTGGAATCAGAAGTTCTCGCTTTCTGGAAAGCAAACGATACTTTTAAAAAATCGATTGAATCTCGTCCAGAAGACAATCCATATCGTTTTTATGATGGACCTCCATTCATCACGGGAACGCCGCATTATGGCTCTCTTTTGTCGTCTGTTGTCAAAGACGCGGTTGGGCGCTACTGGACAATGCAAGGAAAACGCGTAGATCGTGTTTGGGGTTGGGATTGTCATGGTTTGCCAATTGAAGAAAAAGTTCAAAAAAAGCTTGGACTTGCTTCCAACAAAGAAATCGAAGAACGCGGAATCAAAGAATTTATCGACGGATGTTATGATTATACTCGCACCACTTCGGCAGAATGGGATTGGTATATTGATAAAATCGGGCGTTGGGTAGATATGGATCGCGCGTATCGCACGATGGATCAGGATTATATGGAATCCGTGATGTGGGTTTTTAAGCAACTTTGGGACAAAGGGCTCATCTACAAAGGAAAACGTGTTTCACTCTATTCCTGGAAGCTTTCGACGCCAATTTCCAATTTTGAAGTGGCGATGGATGATACTTATCAGGAAGTGAATGATCCAGCCATCACGGTGCGTTTTGTTCTAGAAAAAAATGATAAATTTCCTGAAAATACAGCAATTCTCGCATGGACGACGACGCCTTGGACGATTCCTGCCAATATGGCGCTCGCGGTTGGTGAAAATATCGAATATATTCTCGTAAAAAATAACGACGAACATTTTATCGTCGCCAAAAATCGTGCTGAGACTGTATTCAAAGGAAAAGGCGAATATGAAGTAATTCAAGAAATGACGGGGGCGGACCTTGCAGGACTTTCATACGTTCCACCATTTGATTTTTATAAAAATAAAACCAATAATCCTGCCGATCATCGTGTATATATTGCGGATTTTGCGACTGATACAGATGGTACAGGTATCGTGCATACGGCTCCAGAATTTGGTGATGTCGACTATTTGCTTGGAAAAGAAAAGGGAATTACCATCACTGAAGCGCTTGATGATGAAGGAAAATACACAGCACAGCTCGGACATTTGGCGGGAATGCATTATCTTGATGCCAACAAAGCCAATACAGAAACAATGAAGGCTAATGGAACGCTTTTTAAAAATGAGTCTATCACGCACCGAATTCCATTCTGTCCACGCTCTGGCACACCGCTCGTACAACGCGCGCAGGATAGCTGGTTCATCGATATTCAGTCACAAAAAGAAAAACTTCTCAAAGCCAACGAGAAAATCAATTGGTTCCCAGAATATCTCAAATATGGCCGTTTTGCCAAGGGTATCGAATCTGCGCCAGATTGGTGTATTTCTCGAACACGATTTTGGGGTGCTCCAATGCCGATCTGGATTGGAGAAAATGACGAAAAACTCGTAGCCGCAAGTCGTGAAGAAATTTTCCAGCACAACAAGCCGTTTGCACAATTGACAAAAATTATTTTGGTTCGTCATGGCCGTACAGACTACAACGACGCCAAAAAACAAGATTCTCTCAATAAAGCCAATCTCACAGATTTTGGAAAAAATCAGGCCGAGGAAATTGCTAAGCTTCTTGAAAAAGTAGAAATTGACGCGATTTATTCAAGCCCATTTAATCGTTGTCTGGATACTATTTCTCCACTTTCAAAAGCCAAAAATCTCGAAATTTCAAAAGTCGAAAATTTCCAAGAATTGCAAAAACCAAGTTGGCAAGACACAGAATTTAAATGTTCTGATCTCAAGTGGGATGATGCGGTTGCTGGCGACGAAACCCTTCCACAAGCCGAAGCACGCATTCGCGAGAGTCTTGAAAAAATCATCAAAGAAAATGCTGGAAAAACAATCGTGATTTGTACACATGGCGATCCATTTGTTTTGATGGAAAAAATTCTCTTGGATGAATCATACGAATCTCTCAAGAAAAAAATGCCGTCCAACAAAGGAAAGGTAGAAGATTTTGTGCGAACATATTTTGCATTTTCAGACCGAGCACAAGCACTCAATTTGCACCGCCCATACATTGATGAAATCAAACTCGCCTCACCAACAACAGGAAAACCAATGACACGAATTAAGGAAGTGCTCGATGTTTGGATGGATTCTGGATCGATGCCATATGCGCAAATGCATTATCCATTCGCTAACAAAAAAGAAATGGAAGCAAGCTTCCCAGCCGATTTTATCGCAGAATATGTCGGGCAAGTTCGTGCATGGTTTTATGTAATGCATGTTCTCGGGGTTCTACTCAATCCAAACAACGAAACTGAGCCAACACCAAGCTTTACCAATGTGATTACCACGGGAGTCATTAATGGAAATGACGGCCGAAAAATGTCAAAAAGCTTCGGAAACTATCCTGATCCGCGCGCCACTATCGAAAAATATGGGGCCGATCCGATTCGATTTTATATGCTCAATTCGCCACTTTTGTCCGGTGGAGACATGGATTTTAAGGAAGAGGGAATTATTGAAACCATCAAAAATGTGATGCTTCCAATCTGGAACACATATTCTTTCTTCACTACATACGCCAATATCGATCATTGGAAAAAGAACGAAACGGAAATTTTCTTCGCGCGACACGGCGAAAGTGAAGCTAATGTACTCGGAAAAATGAGCGATGGAACCGATGATCCAAATCTCACAGAAAAAGGGAAAAAACAAGCCAAAACGGCTGGCGAAACCCTCAAAAATCAGGGAATCAATTTTGATGTTATTATCCACACGGACCGAATCCGTACGCGCGATACGGCGCATATTATCGGGGAAGAACTCGGATATACAGGTGAATATATCATTGATAATGGATTTATCGAGCAAACAGCTGGTGAATACGCCAACAAAACAATAGCAGAAGTTCGCGAAATGCTCGGACTTTCTGAATCAGAAGCCGACATGGTAACACTTCGCAAAGCGTACAAAAATAACAGTGTCGAAAATATTGAACAATTTGAAAAAAGAATTTTGGCCGCATACGAAAATCTTCTCGAAAAATATGCTGGCAAAAAAATTCTCATCGTAGCGCATGCTGGAACAGCACGGCCGATGCTCAAAGAATATCACAGACTTGATGCAGAAACAGCGTACTACAATTGTAATATTCACAACGCAGATCCATTCCGCTTGATGACAACAAAAATTTGTAATCCGCTTGATCTCTGGATTTTGTCAAAATTACAGATTCTTATCGGAAAAGTTCATGACGCAATGCACGCGTATGATGTTTCTCGTGCGACTCGTGCGATTGTGGATTATATGGGAGAATTGACAAATTGGTATGTACGACTTTCTCGCCGTCGTTTCTGGGGAACAGAGATGACTACTGATAAAAATTCTGCATACAATACGCTCTACACTGTGTTGGTTGAAGTTTCAAAATTACTCGCGCCATTTATGCCATTCATGGCGGAAAGTATATTCCAAGGGCTTACCAAAAAAGAATCCGTACACCTTGAATATGTAACTTTACCGAACAAATATCTTATTTCGTCCGAACTCAATCGCGATATGGAACTCGCGTCAAATTTTGTTTCTCTTGGACTTTCGCTTCGCTCTCGTAAAAATATTCGTGTGCGCCAGCCGCTCGCAAGTGTGACGATTCCAACGGAACTTTCCCATTATTATGAGGAAATTATCAAAAATGAACTCAATGTAAAATCCGTAAAATTTGAAGATCCAGAAAATCTTGCCAAAAAAATCTGTAAACCAGATGCGAGAAAAATTGGTCCAAAATTTGGAAAAGATGTTCAAAAAATTATTATCGCTGCTAAAAATGGTGATTTCACGGAGAATGCGGACGGAAGCATTCAGGTTGGAGAATTCCAATTGGAATCAGGAGAATTCACGATTGAATATACTGCAATGGAAGGCGTAACTGATATTGAAGGTGGCTATGGAACGGTGATTTCAATGGATACAAATCTTACGGAAGAACTCTTGTTGGAAGGATATGCGCGCGATATTATCCGTCAAATCCAAGATATGCGAAAGGAGGCAAATTATCAAGTTACTGATCAGATTTCACTTCACATCGCGGCACATCACAACGATGAAGGTACCGGAAATCTCGAAATTTCTCAGATTCTTGAAAAATTTGGTGCGATGATTACGAACGAAACACTTTCTACGCTTACAAATCGAATTATCAGCCCAGATCTTGGAAAAACTTTTGAACTTGAAAATGGTGCAAAGGTAACCATTCAAATCCAAAAATAATTTATAAAATAAAATCCCAATAAATGGGATTTTATTTTTGAAGAAAACTTTTAAAATTCTTCTTTTGTAATTACTATAATTTGCTGTATTTTTCCAAAAACAAAAATCTTTTTTCTTTTTAGCGTTTTTTCATATAATCATCCAAATTTTTTATAAATATAAAACTTCAATCTCTCAAACAATATTCGCCTGCATATCTTAAAGAACGGATCTATGGCTCTATTACGATTTTGGCGCTCAATATCGGTTTTTATGTACATATCGACCATTCGACCAGCACAGATATGCTTGTTACGATTCTTGCAACGATTATCTGACTTTGGCTTGCTAGCCTTGTTTCTGATGTTCTTGTAGAAAAACTTATACAGCCAAAAGAAAAAATTCCGCGTCATGAACTAGGGGAAATGTATCGAAATAGCAAAGGAATTTTACATTCTTCACAGATGACCATTTTTGTATTGATACTTTCGATGTTGGGGGTAATGCTCATAAAAAGCACTATGCTTACAACTATCATTCTCGGAAGTTTCCAATTCGTCGCATACATTTTGCTCACAAGCATTTATCAAGATCGCTCGTTTTGGAGTAATGTTATTGTGATTTCCATTCAGTTTGCATTGCTTGGTATTATTTTATTATTAAAAATTCTTCACTAAAAACAAAAAATACTTAATACAAATTTTTGCATTAAGTATTAATATTGCTAAATTTTGCAATAAGAATTTTTTCTTATTTTTTCCCAACCATCATACCAGCAAATGCTGGAATAATAGCCACTACGAGATATGCAAGCAAGCTAGTAATTTTGATATTATCATAAAATGAATCTGTGATATAAATCATTAAAAGCGAAATCAAAAATGATACGAGCCCAAGCGTCAAGATATTAAACGGGAAGGTGATAATCCGCAAAATAGAACCAATCACAAGATTTACAAGCGAAAGAATAACCGCAAAAATCAATGCGGAAATATAGGTATTTTGTCCTGTGAGTTCAATACCAAGCGACTGACCAAAATGTGTCGCCGCAAGCCAAATAAGAAGCGCTACCAAAAGAAAATATCCGATTGCTTTCATAAAAATTTTTTAAGAAGTAGGTTTATTATAAAGTTTTCAAACGAAATTACAACCGAAAATTTGCAAAAGCAAAAAAAATATGCTAATATAAGAAAAAACTATGCACAAGAAAATTTTTCTCATCCTTCTAGCGCTCATTTCACTCGCTCTGAGTGTTAATTTTGCTTATGCGGATCTCGAAATTCCCGGAAAGGAAATTCTCAAAGAAGTCTCAATTCATTCAGACAGTTTTCAGGACACGAAAAATGTCAGTATTAGCGATGCCAGAAATTTTGGCGGAAGTCTTCTGTCTATTGCACGCCTGGTGGTTGCAGGCTTTGCGCTGATTTATATTGTTATTATTGGTGCCAATTTAATTGTTTCTTCAGACGATGAAGGGGTTGTTGCTAAACAAAAAAAACAGCTTTTTTATTCAGGAATTGCTTTTATTTTTCTTAATATTCCTGATGTTGTGTATCGTATTTTTATGCGAACAGACAATCGAAATATTGGGGCGGGAACCTGGACGGATGTATCGAGTCAATCAGCTTTTTGGAATTTTTCAGGAGTTTTCGGTGCAGATAATTTTATTTCTAGCGTCATTAGCTTTTTGAAAGTTGTTGCTTTCGTGGCTGCAATATTGTCATTTATTTGGGGCGCGATTGGCCTCATGACTTCTCGCGGACAAGATGAATACAAAGAGAATGCCCAAAATCGTATGGTGTATGGCGTCCTCGGGCTGTTATTTCTTGGAATCGTTGAAGCATGGTCATACGCCTTCACACAAACAGGACTCCAAGCAGAAATCTCGAAAATCGCTGGAAATGTCTTTGGGCTTGCGTTTTATTTTGCTGCGCCAGTGGCCGTCTTCTTCTTGATTCTCGGGGCATATTATTACATCACTTCCGCTGGCGACGAAGATCGTGCTTCCAAAGGAAAAAAAATATTTTTGTACACATTTTTGGCATCAATTATTTTACTTGCCGGAGCAAGTTTCTTGAATGAAATTATTGGTTTGACAAAATTTATCGGCTAATGTTGGTTAATTTTTACTTATGAAAAAAAATATCATTTCTCTCATCATTGCTTTATTTCAAATTTTTGCAATAACAAATATTGCCTTTGCTCAATGAAATAATTCGGAAGGAGCAACGAGTGCTCAAATCGGTTCAGGATCGGTACTTGTCTCAGCAAAGACTCTCGGAGCAAAATGTCAGTGTGTTCGTAAAGAGGAAAAAGGGGGGCAAACACAATATCTTGTCCAGGAAGAACAAATTTGTACACAAAAACCTCAAAATCAACTCTATATCTGTGAAGTTCCATCTTTTACAAAACTGATTCAAGGAATTGTAAATTGGATTATCCAGATTGCGCTTTTGCTTGGAGTACTCGCTACTGCGGCGCTTGGTGTGGCATGGACTATCGCTGGTGGCGACAATCCGGAATACAAGAAAAAACTCAAAGATTGGCTTGTAGGTCTGATTGTTGGACTCATTCTCATCTATGGATTCCAATATATTCTTGGAATTTTCGGCTGGATTTATGTGACAAATCTCTAAAATCTTTTTGCTGATTCGCATTTTTGATTATAATACGCCTATGAATGAAGGCGTATTTTTTGTTGTGGAACCTGTGAGTGGGCCACCAGTTTTCATCCTCGAAAATATTTTATTCGCGCTGGGAGCGAGCATTTTTGTATTTCTCGTATTTTTCGTGAGGAAGAAAGTAAGAAAAGCGCCACGAAACAATATTTCCAAAGGAACAAAAAGCATATATATTCTTCCGGAAATTTCTGAAAATTACTTTGTAGAAAAAAGTTTTTTATTATTGCAAAAATTTGTATCTGAAAAATATATGCCAGAAAATTCCTTTGCGCATACGATTTCTGATATTGCAAAATATTGCAATAATAAAAGAATCTTAGAATTATATAATTTACTCGAAAAATCGCTGTATCAAAAAAAATTATTTTCAGATATCGAGAAAACCAAAATTCATAACGATTTACAAAAAATTATTTTCCACAACCAATAATGATTAGCTTTGATTTTCCACTTTTCTTTTTACTTGTACCAATTATTTTTGGAATTTGGTATTTTTTTGATGTGAAAAAATATTGACAACCAAAACCAAATCCTATTATTGCAAAATTTAGCATTACTCCAAAATGAAGAAAAATCTATTTATTATTGCGATTTTTTGCAATAATAATATTGTGTATGATTTTGGGGAACGGGACCTTTTCTATAAATATTACCAAAAAAATTCCAGAAAAAAATACAATCATGATTGTATTTGATATTTCGCGATCAATGCTTGCAGAAGATATCTCTCCAAATCGAATGGCGGTAGCGAAAAATACGATCAAATCTTTTATTGCTGAACGAAAAAACAATAAACTCTCTCTCATTATTTTTTCAGGAAAAGCCTTTCTCGTGGTTGCGCCGTCAACTGACAGAGCTTGAATAGAGGCTTTTGTGAATAATATTACTCCAGAATATATTCTACAGGAAAAGCCATGACTTTCGGGGACGAATATTGGGGATGCTCTCTTGCTGGCAAAAATAGAACTCGATAAAATCACTGGCAAAAAAAATATTATTCTCATGACTGATGGAAGTGCCAATGTTGGCTCAGATCCTGAGAAAGCAGCCAGTGAAATTGCAAAATCTCAAATCCCAATTTATACTATTGGAATCGGAAAAAAAGATAACAATCCACTTACATATACCGATCTCAATGGGCAGAAAAATTTTTTCTATGATGCGAATGGAGAAAAAATCATTGGCGATCTTGATGATGAATTATTGCAAAAAATAGCAATAATGACAGGATGAAAATATTATAGTGCGGAAAATATTTCTGATTTACAAAATGCCTTCAATGAAACTAATACAAATATTAGTAATAATGAAATAGAGGAAATGAAGTTGCAAAAATTTTCATTAACACCAATTTTATTATTTTTATTCTTCGGGGCACTTTGGCTGGAAAGCATTCAACGCAGAAAATTTTTGGAAAAATATCAACTTCTCGGAAGCGCAAAAAAATAAATCCATTTTTGGATTTATTTTTTTCTATGAATCGCGTTTTGTTCACGAAGAATATCATATACATTGATATAATCATCAATTTCTGGTAAATTCATATCGAGCACATCAGCGCCGAGTGTGAAAATTTCAATATTTCCATTTCCACAAATTTTTCCAAGAATTCATTGATTTTTATTGATAAAATTCATTTTTTCATACAAAATCGTTTCGCGAGTTTTATAAAAAATTCCAGAAAATTTTATCACACGTTGCGATTCGAGTCGATACCTCTCGCAATACACAGATACAAGCCATAAAATGAGAATAATCAAAACAAATACAGCAATCGTCGTTGTTATGTAAATTCCTTCTGGTGCTCTACTCAGAATGAAAAAATTCAATATCGCAATAATAATAATCGGCAGAATTCCAATGATAATCGAATTTTTGAGACTACGACGCGAATCATGTAAAACACTCGAGTCAATCGTTTCGTAACGAGAAATTTTTTCATCGGCGATATCGAGCATTTCAAAGGCATTTTCCACATAATTTACAGCAATATATGGTGAGAAAATCGACCACTGTTGCTGTTCTTGATTGCTGTTTTGCTGTTGCTGTTGGAAAGCAGGCGGATTCACAGCCACTTTGAACAAAATTTTCCCGACATTGGTAGCAATATTTTTGGTGGCGGAAAGTCCTTTAATATCATCAAAAAGCGCAAATACACGACTTCGGAAAATAACACCAGAAAAACTTTTGATATACTCTTCTGTATACGCATTGTGGTAAAATCGCGGTGAATATGCCAATTTTTTCCAAGCAAATATAATTCACAAAAAAATGAAAGGAATGAATGCGAGAAGCGCAAGAATTTTTAATGATTGCGATGCGAGTGCCATAACACTCGCAAACACAAACATTGAAATAACAGCAATGTTTATAAGGACAACAACACTCAAGTTCGCTTTGATAAATTCGGGGAAAGAAAATTTGATTCCAATCGTTTTTTCTGCGTTTTCATCCGGATAAATTCAGATTTTTTCCAACAAATTTTTTTCAAGATTTTCATCGTACGAAATATTTTTGAACATAATTCGTTGCGACGAACCAATTGAGGCAAAAACTACAGTCGCAGTGCCACAAATCCAATCCAGCGGGTTTCGTAAGATATCGATTCTTGTGATTTTATCGACTGTAAAAGTCAAATGACGATTTGAAAGGAAAGAAAAGCGTGATTCAATCGTAGAAACATCAACCTTATAATGCGTATACAAAGCCACAACAAGGGTGATAAGATTTCCAAAAATAATCGGCAAAATCGCAAACAACATAACCAATCCCTGTGGCCCCACAAAAAATAACGCTACAAGTGAAATAATCGTAACGAAAATAATCGCCACCATCGCTCCAAAAAATGTGCGTTTCAGGTTCATTTTAAAATTCGCTGTAAAATGTTCATTGTAACGAATTTCACGATCCACAATATTTTTGTATCCAATCGACGCATTTTCAGAATTTTGATTTGCATCGTCGGTAGTGATTTCAGATTTTTTCTCGCCGAGCGAAATGGAATTTTTCAAATATTTGATGTTGGCGAGCATTTTTTCACCATCTATCATATTACTAAAAATCACCTGATTTCCGCTTCCTTCTGAGGAAATAATAATATCGTGCAAGCCAAAAATTTTGGAAATCAAGCCCTGACGATTATCTGTATCTGCAACTTTTTCCATCGGCAAAACCGAATAATTTTTGGTCAAAAATCCTTCTTCGTAGGTAATCGCGTCAGTAAAAACCAGATACACGCGCTTACGAAGGTCCAAATATCGAAGTGTCGCGAGAATGATTATCACCAAAACAATCAGTCCAACCCAAAAAATATTTTCAGTCAAAAATTCTGCAAGATCCAATTTTCTTAAATTTTCGAGCGATCCCGTCTGAACAAGCGTATAAAAAGCGAATACCAGAATGGTAAAAATATAACTCATCAACTCAAAAACTACCGCCAAAACATGCGGACGAGCTTCTTGCACGAGTGAATCTTTCTGCAAATGGAAGCCATTATCACGCATATAATCCTGGATTTTTTCGTAGTTTTCGAGCGGAGAATCCAGATTTGTGAGAACTACTTTTCCCATTCCACCAGTCGAAACATGAAGCGAACCCGTTTTGAAAAACATTTGTTCCCAAAAACCAAGTCGCGCGGTCAATTCTGTAATTTTATCAAAATCAATATCCGTCGAAGAATCTGAAAAAGGCGTTCCAGAGCGGATAGTGAGCTTGGATATTCCGAGTTCATATTCGGTTTTTCGATACATAACAGATATCCACCAGGCACACAACCCAAAGAGAACAACATCAGCCACGAGAACATACAAATAATTTTGAGGTGCCATTTTGGCTCAGAAAAAAGCCATAATCACAACCACGGAAAATATTGCAAGAACCACAAAAGTACCAAACAATGAGAAAAAATAAAAACTTTTTTTCTGCGGTTTGAGAATATTTTGCGAATGTCATTTTTCCATAAGCAAAAAGTAAAAGAATAAACATCAATAATATAACGATTGAAAGGGAATTTGCAAGAATTTTTTGATTTTTACGCAATTTGTTTATAATGAAAAAAATTTGCAAAATATGAAGGAAATCAAAAAAATTTCATTACCGATTGAAAAAATCGAGGAACCAACGCCACGAAATCCCGCGAAAAAATGGATTTTTTCGAGCATTATAACGATTATTTTTCTCATTATCATGGGGTTTCTCGCGTATCATAGCCTGAATACTATTATACTCAATTATGTGGATGTTGAAACGGAGAAAAAAATTTTTGGTCAAGTTTTGGATAGCAAAAATTCTCATCGTCTCGCGGTGGAAAATTTTGCAACTATCAAAAATCATCCGACTGGACAAAAACTCATTACCGACCTGGATCGTGTGATGGTGTCGGATGATGACATAGAAAACGCTTATGCATCGCTCGGAGGACATATTACTATTACGAAAAAATTACTTCAAAACGCCAAAACCGAAGAAGAAATTTTATTTATCCTTGGGCACGAACGTGCACATATTTATAATCGCGATGTGATTTCTGGTCTTGCAAAAAGCATTCCTATCACGCTCGTCACTGAAATTCTCGGTTGGAACAAAAATCTTCTCAATCCTGAACAACTTATTTTGAGTAAAATTTCTCGCGAAGCCGAAGAAAAAGCCGATATCGGTGGGAAAAAATTGTTGCTTGATCTAGGACTCAACACAGCGTGCGCGGACAGATTTTTCAAAAATCACGCCTCAAATTTCGAAAAATATACCGAATTTATTGCATCACATCCAGACACGAATCTGCGCCTTGAAAATCTTCTCAAAGATAATCCAAATCCTGAAAAATCCTGCACAGAATTTGATTATCAAGATTTTTTGGAAGATATTTCAGAAAAATAAAATCACCCCAAACTGGCGGTGATTTTTCATTCGCAATACCTACTTCAAAAGCATGGTATTGCCATCAAAACCCAGATAACTCGTTTTAAATAACGTTCCATCAATGAACACTATTCATTGGGGTGTAATTTAAACTTCGCGATGCCTTCCTGATTTGTTGTGGCAGTCGCGGTATCTTGATTGTGGTATGTTGATGTAATCGTCACCGCAATACCATCTACGGGGCGATTGTCTCGGTCAAGCACTCGAACGCTAATCATAGATTTCTCCTCCCAAAACGAACCAAAAAGTGCGCCGATATTGTAATGGAAATTATTTTTTTATCAAATTTTTTATAAGAAAAATCGCCCCGAACTGGCGACGATTTTTGAATACAAACGCTACATCATCGCATTATGTGAAATGTATTGTCTGTTTTATCCAGGTATTGCGTGACAATGTGCTTGCCGTCAATAGAGACCCTATATTCACCTGGGTCCATATTAAACTTCACAACACCGTCAGCGCCAGTGGAATGAGAGCTAGAGCCCTTCATTCCGGTGGACGAAATTTTCACCGTTTTTCCCTTAGCAGGACGGTTATGTTGGTCCAGCACTTTAATGAAAATCATGATAGTCTCCTATAAAAAGTTAATCAAAAAAGTTGCTTTGCAATTTTAACATAAATAAATATTTTGTCAAATACTTTTTGGAAATTTTAAGATTTCAAAACAATGATAAAAAAGAAAAATTTGCTTTTTCTCAAAAATCCATATACTGACGCTACAATTTCTTTTTAAAAATATTTCTTTTGAAATATTTGGCGTATTTTTACGATATTTATAGGAAAAAGAAAAATTCTCGCTTTTTGCGATTTTGAGGCATTTTGCCATTTTTTGAGAGATTGTTTTTTATTTTTTGAATATATTTTATGGAATTTTCAAATTTCGCCTTGCGTCGAGAGATTATTTCGGCGCTTTCAAAAATGGGCTACAAAGAAGCTACAAGCGTGCAAACACAAGTAATTCCGCTCGCGCTCAACGGAAAAAATCTTGTCGTGCAATCCGCGACTGGATCAGGAAAAACGGGAGCTTTCGTAATCCCAGCACTCAATACTATTGAAGGACGAAATCGTAAACCACAGGTTTTGATTCTCGAGCCAACTCGCGAGCTCGCGATGCAGACGCGCGAAGAAGTTTTTAAAATTTCTGCCGATATGCGCATGGGTTCACTCGCGGTTTTTGGTGGTTTCCCGATTCGTCGTCAAATCGAAGATCTGAAAAAAGGTCCTCAAATCGTCATTGCCACGCCAGGTCGTCTCATAGATCTCATGGAGCGTGAAGCGATTGATCTCAGCAATGTGGAAACACTCATCATCGATGAGGTGGATCAGATGATGGACATGGGCTTTTCTCGCGCGGTGATTGAAATCTGGAAACAACTCGGAAGCCTCAAACAAACCATGACATTTTCTGCGACCTATACCAAGCAAATTATGGCGATGCTTGATGAAAATATCGTGGGTGGCTACGAATCATTGATTCTTTCGCAAACCCCGACGGTTGATACTATCAATCATGTTTTTATGCGAGTTGGTGCGCGCGACAAATATACAATGCTGAAAAATATTTTGGAAAAATATCCAAATGATAAAGTAATGATTTTTACAGCACGAAAACACGAAACGGAAGAATTGGAACGATATTTATATCGTGACGGATTTGATGCGGCGTACATTCACGGAGATATGTTTCAGCGAGACCGCGTGCGTGCACTTCGCGCCTTCAAAGAAGGAAAAACTCGAATTTTCATCGGAACGGATGTGGCGAGTCGTGGACTCAATCTCAACAATATTGACCTTGTAATCAACTATCATGTTCCGAACGATCCTGAAGCCTACATTCATCGAATCGGGCGAACAGGGCGTGCTGGTGCTGATGGGAAAGCGATCATGTTCGTTTCGACGGAAGAAAATCGTGATCTCATGCGAATCGAACGAATGCACAAAATTGAAATCACTGAAATCAATCTTGCTGGCGAAGTAGTGCCTCGTCCGCCAAAATCTGAAAACAAAAATGGTGGTAAAAAGCGTCGTTATGGTTATCGTGGTAAATCTCACGGCCGTTCTGGTGACAAAAATTTCCGTCGCGACAAAAATGGAAAACCATTCCGCAGCAACCGAAAAGTTGATCAGAAAAAATAAAATCCCAATTTTGGGATTTTTTATGTGCTATAATCCACCCCGAAGTGCAACACTGCACTCGGGGATTTTATTTGTAACTTAATCTGTGAAGCGTTTTGTACAAATAGTAAAATTCGCATAAATATCAAATCGTTTTATTGGAGAATCTTCCAAAATAAAATCCTCCTTTTTATCTATTCATTTTTATTCAATATGAACCTATCAGAACAGACAGGTATTATCATTGCAGTTAATCATATTGTGTCTAAAAAAACACAAAAACCTATGATCCTTATAGAATACTCACTAAAAGGAAACAAACAAATTCAGCAAAAATGGATTTACGAGGATGATCCAAACTTTAAAACTCTTTCAGAATCTGGCAATGAGCTATTCGGTGCAAGCATAAAATTAACTCTCGAAATTATCTAAAATTTCACTTAAAAAATCAATTAGGTCGCACTGCTAATTAGTGCAGTGCCACCTAATCAAAATTTTATCTTATTTTTTCCCTTATTGATGGTCAAAATTAACCCCTCAACTCTGTCCAAAACTAACACTAATTTTTGGACAGAAAAAAACATTAAAAGGACAGAAAAAAACATTAAAAATTTCGTCAAAAATCAGGATAAAAATTCAATAAAAAGTCGAACCATTGAATGGTTGCAAATTCCTTACTCCACTCAAAAAAAATTCGCAAAGAAAATTATCAATGTAGATGTGGATTATCTACAATACACATGCTACGATATTGAGCAAGTATTCCGTTATATGTATGGTATGCTTGGATTCAATTGAGAAATTGATGATGATAACTCTAATATAGAATATAACGAAAGATATAATCTTTCACTTCATTGTGTCGGCACAAAAATGTGACGAGCTTATACGGTAACTTTCCTTTCTCCATGATTTCCACCAATTCCTATTCTCTCATTGGAAATATATAATGAAGATAAAGTGAAATTACTAAAAACACAATGAAAAATTGTATTTTATGGTTCATATTTTCCGTTTCGTCAGATTATTGCTGAGGATGTGCCAGAAGTTATTCGCTTTGCTAATTGAATCGAAAGATTTACTATTCAGAATTCCAATTCCAAGCCAATATGCAAACGAACACGCGTAGATATTGCGCTTGATTTTGAGGAAAATATTTCAATGAGCTGGATTAAGCGATATATCACTCCTCACAAAAATAGCAAACATGCCGTAAGGCATTATAACTGGGACAGGGACAAGAAAAGTTATCAATCACTTGCGTATATTCCAAGTCTGTCACGAGGTATTGGTATTCGTATTTATAATAAAATTTTAGACTTAAAAATGAAAAATAAAAAATTTTTATACCCTGAATATGGCGAAAAATTTAAAAAAGTGATGCGTGTTGAAATGATATACGCTTGAGATTTTGCACAAAACGATTTATTTGATTTAATCAAATATACGAAACATAGGATTCTTTGAGATTTTGAAGTTGATATACAAAAACGCTCACAACCTAAATCGGAATATTCCCCATTATCTGCGTATAATTACTTTAAGCGTTACGCAAAAAATCACGGAAAAACACTCATTGAAGTTCTTGATGATGTAACTGCTATTTGTATTACAGAGGAAAGAAAAGATTTGGAAATGAAAACTGGAAAATATCAAGAAATTGAAATTTTTGAAAGTGGTTTTAATTCTTTTTCTAGTAAAAAATAATAAAATTATATGGAAACAATTATTTTACAATTTATTCAAATTCAAGAAAAGTATACGGCAACTTTTACTGGTATTATTGCTATGCTTATATCCATTATTTTTATTTTGTCTATACTTTACGCAAAAAGTCTTTTTGATAAAAATATTTAATTTTACATTATGAAACAAGATACAAAATTCAATATTGATGGTAAAGAGGTTACGTTATCAGAATTGATTACTATGTTTCGTTTTGCTCAATACATAATTGCTCTTGCTAATCTGTATAAATTTTTGTTAGAAAAACAAAAAGAAAAAAATCAAGCCTAAATAGGCTTTATTCGAGTCAATAGCTCAGTTGGAAGAGCGGGTGGCTGAAACCCACTGCGTCGTAGGTTCGATTCCTGCTTGACTCTTTTTTATGGGATTTATTCCCTCCATTCATTTTTATTTTCTTAACCATTTTTGCCAATGACAGCTCCGATTACAACGGATATGGCTACGACAGTTATGGGACAGATGACTTCGGCAATGGGCGCAATTTTCGGCTCGGTTGCCAATATGTCAGGTGTTATCATTCTTGTCGGTGGTTCGTTCCTCATTCTTGGAATTCTGACTTCGGTCTTGAAATTCCGTCGCTAATATTTTATTTTTTAAGAAAATAAACTTTATGTTGAAAGTGTATAAATCTTGTTTTTAACAATTTTTATGCACTTTTATTTTTAAAATATTTTTATGATAGTTCAAAACGAAAATCTTTTTTTCTCATTCTGGAATTTAATTTTATTTATTTTAGATTTTCTAAAATCAAATTTTTTCCTTTTTCTTTG
>ERZ773267.556-NODE-556-length-24192-cov-14.991175_pt1 | contig 24192 bp, 24 predicted proteins | sample MGYA00511959_ERZ773267 | MGnify/ENA primary metagenome ERZ773267 (study PRJEB29015, sample SAMEA2738165) | human oral metagenome | biome: human oral; feature: human-associated habitat; material: saliva | place: China | collected 2240 ... | reverse complement strand
CATCAACTTTAACAGTATAACAAAACTTTTTTGTAAAGTAAAGTTACTTGACAGAAATTTTTAAAATCTTTTCTGCCTAGGTTTTTTTAAAAGAAACGGGTTTTTCCGTATGCTATAATAAGAACCAAGGAGGCGAACTATGAAAGCAGCATTAAAATTACTTAGTCTATTCTGGCTGGGGATCATGTGTATTGTTTTAATCTTTTGGGGAGTGAAAAGTTTTCGTGATTATCAAATTATGAAAGATGTAGAAAATCATTTGACTGCGGATTTCAAAAGCATGGGATACAAGGGGAAAGTGACGGTAAAAAACTACGATAGGCCTGCCGGCTATGGGGAGAGCATGGACTTTAGCTATGAAGAAAAGATTGATGGAAGACTTTTGACCTTCTCAGATAACGTGGATTATGATCCGACAACCAAGCAATACGAAGCTTCAAGATTAAGTCCCGTACCTGAGGAAACTGAGACAGGCTTAGATGATAGCATTCAGTTGGAAGCCATGTGGCAGCAGCCTTATGTTCAGAAGCAGTTTAAGAAAATGAAGTCGGTCTTCAAGAAGCTAGAAGATGAGGATTTGACTTTAAAAGAAATTTCAGGTGAAACAATGGAAGTGCTTCATCAGGATGACAATCAAATAACCTTAGAAATGCTGGATGCTGGGCAGGCAGAGCTAGTTCAGGATTTCCAAAAGAACAGGCAGAAAGGCCTACCTCTCAATGGTTATTATAATGTTGATATTGAGTCTTATCTGCAAAAACATACTCTGCAGCTTCGAGTGAACTATGAGCTATTGGTTGATGATTTACATGATGATGAGAAAGCTATAGATAAGTACCCCGGAGTCTTTTTCCAGAAACTTAAAAAGTTAGACTACAGTCATTTTTGGGATGGTTATTACCTAGTAGGCTATGATTTGAAAGAGCGTTCTGGTAGCGGTATAGGCGGGAATTCTGAGGTGATTGTGTTGGATATCCGTGGGGGTAAATTGGTTCGTACTTTTAGTGCTTTTTAGAGTTTTACTATTTTTAGGAGAATTTGTTTCAGGAATTAAGCTGATATGTTTTAATTGCTTAGGATTTTTGAGGAAAATTCATTTTTTGAAAAATTCTGAAAATTTAAAAATTTTCTTCTATCCAACAGAGCCTAAGTGTGGTATAATAAAGCACAAAGATAACTACAAAGAAAGGGAAAGACATGACAGATAAATTAGATACACGCCACAGAAGTAAGATTTATGACAGTATGGTCAAATCTCCTAACCGCGCCATGCTTCGTGCGACAGGGATGACGGACAAGGACTTTGAGACTCCGATTGTCGGAGTGATTTCGACTTGGGCTGAAAATACGCCTTGTAATATTCACCTGCATGATTTTGGGAAACTGGCCAAAGAAGGAGTGAAGGAACAAGGTGCTTGGCCTGTTCAGTTTGGTACGATTACGGTTGCGGACGGGATTGCTATGGGAACACCGGGTATGCGCTTCTCTCTGACTTCACGTGACATCATCGCAGACTCTATCGAAGCTGCCATGGGCGGACATAATGTGGATGCCTTCGTCGCTATCGGGGGCTGTGATAAGAATATGCCTGGCTCTATGATTGCTATCGCTAACATGGATATTCCAGCTATTTTTGCCTATGGAGGAACCATTGCACCGGGAAATCTTGACGGTAAGGACATTGACTTGGTTTCTGTCTTTGAAGGTATCGGGAAGTGGAACCATGGCGATTTGACTGCTGAGGAAGTACGCCGTATCGAGTGTAACGCCTGTCCTGGCCCTGGTGGCTGTGGCGGTATGTACACGGCAAATACTATGGCGACAGCTATTGAAGTTCTAGGTATGAGCTTGCCTGGCTCTTCTTCTCACCCAGCAGAATCCCAAGATAAAAGAGACGATATCGTGGAAGCTGGCCGAGCGGTTGTCCGGATGCTGGAAATGGGGCTTAAGCCGTCTGACATTCTGACGCGCGAAGCCTTTGAAGATGCCATCACTGTGACCATGGCTCTGGGTGGCTCGACCAATGCCACTCTGCACTTGTTGGCCATTGCCCATGCAGCTAATGTGGAGCTGACCTTGGATGATTTCAATGTCATTCAAGAGCGCGTGCCGCATTTGGCGGATTTGAAACCATCCGGTCAGTATGTCTTCCAAGACCTATACAATGTCGGTGGTGTGCCTGCCGTTATGAAGTATCTCTTGGCTAATGGCTTCTTGCACGGTGATCGCATCACTTGTACAGGTAAGACAGTCGCTGAAAACTTGGCTGACTTTGCAGATCTCACACCGGGACAAAAAGTCATCATGCCGCTTGAAAATCCAAAACGTGCGGACGGTCCATTGATTATCTTGCATGGTAATCTGGCACCAGATGGCGCTGTTGCCAAGGTATCAGGTGTTAAAGTTCGTCGTCACGTCGGACCTGCTAAGGTTTTTGACTCAGAAGAAGCTGCTATTGATGCAGTGTTGGCCGATGAAGTAGTCGATGGCGATGTAGTCGTGGTTCGCTATGTTGGTCCAAAGGGTGGGCCTGGTATGCCAGAAATGCTGTCACTTTCTTCTATCATCGTAGGGAAAGGGCAGGGAGATAAGGTGGCCCTTCTGACAGACGGTCGCTTCTCAGGTGGTACCTACGGTCTCGTTGTCGGACATATCGCTCCGGAAGCTCAGGATGGCGGTCCGATTGCCTACCTTCGTACAGGCGATATAGTCACGGTTGACCAAGATACCAAGGAAATTTCCATGGCAGTTTCTGAAGAAGAACTTGAAAAACGCAAAGCAGAAACAACCATTCCACCGCTTTATAGCCGCGGTGTACTTGGTAAATATGCCCACATGGTATCTTCTGCCGCTAAAGGTGCTGTTACCGACTTCTGGAAACCAGAAGAAACAGGGAAGAAATAGCCTATATATGACAAAAGAACCCGCTAGTTTTTCTAGCGGGTTTACTATTTATTTAATGCAGATGAACAAGGCATCTTTTTATCTAGGACTAATCCCTAACGCAATCCGTCCAAAGCGACTGATGCGGGTGATTTTCCACGCGGGCGACCAAGTGACTTCAACGGAGACAGTTTCGATGCCTTCGATTTGCTTCAGGGACTCGACAATTTCAATAGGAACTGTCTCGGTACAGTCGCAGGCTGTGTCTGTGAAGGTCATGACAATCTTGCAGTGGCCCGTTTCGTCCAGATTGATTTCATAGATGAGCCCGAGATTGTAGACATCGAGCTCGACTTCTGGATCGTAAATCGTTTCGAGTTTCTTAATGAATTCTTCTTGGATAGCTGCTGCTCGGTCATTGATTTTGATATCGTCTCTCATCTTCAGTCCTTCTTCCTTTATAGAATAGTGGTCTTATTTTCTCATAATTCTGACAATTTTTCAAGAAATTCTGGCGAATGAAAACGGATTTAGTCTCTCGGAGGGAATTTTTTTGCTCTAACTCCTCAAAATATCTGATTTATGGTAAAATAATAGATATTATATAGTTGCAGAGGATTAGAAAATGAAATTACAAAAACCTAAAGGAACTCAGGATATCCTCCCTCAGGAATCTGCTAAATGGCAGTATCTGGAAGAATTTGCTCGGAAGACGTTTAAAAAATACAACTATGCGGAAATTCGGACACCGATTTTTGAGCACTATGAGGTCATCAGTCGTTCTGTTGGAGATACGACAGACATCGTGACCAAGGAAATGTATGATTTCTACGATAAGGGAGACCGTCATATTACGCTACGGCCAGAAGGAACTGCACCGGTCGTTCGTTCTTATGTCGAAAATAAGCTCTTTGCACCAGAAGTTCAAAAGCCAGTTAAGCTTTATTATATGGGCTCTATGTTCCGCTATGAGCGGCCTCAGGCTGGTCGCTTGCGCGAATTTCACCAAATCGGGGTGGAGTGCTTCGGCTCTGAAAATCCAGCGACAGATGCAGAAACGATTGCTATGGCTGCCCAGTTCTTCAAGGAAATTGGAATTGGACAGGTGACGCTGCAACTGAATAGTTTGGGCAATGCGGTGAGTCGGGCTGCCTACCGTCAGGCCCTAATTGATTATTTGACGCCGCTGAAAGACAGTCTTTCTAAGGATAGTCAGCGTCGTTTGGAGGAAAATCCGCTGCGCGTGCTGGATTCGAAGGAAAAAGAAGATAAGGCAGCCGTTGCGCAGGCACCTTCGATTTTGGACTTTTTGGATGAGGAGAGCCAGGAGCATTTTGCGGCTGTCCGCTCAATGCTAGAGTCTTTGGACGTTCCCTATGTCATTAATACCAATATGGTGCGCGGTCTGGACTACTACAATCACACGATTTTTGAGTTTACGACAGATGTGGCAGGCAACGAACTGACTATCTGTGCGGGCGGTCGTTATGATGGCTTGGTTGACTATTTCGGTGGGCCAGAAACCCCTGCCTTTGGTTTTGGTATGGGAATGGAGCGTCTCCTCTTGGTTTTAGAAAAACAGGGAGCAGCTCTGCCACTTGAGACAGGCTTGGATGCCTATATTGCCGTTCTAGGTGAAGCTGCCAATCGCAGTGCTTTGGAATTAGTGCAAGCCCTCCGCAATCAAGGATTTGCGGCTGAGCGGGATTATCTGAACCGCAAGCTCAAGGCTCAGTTCAAGTCAGCAGATGCTCTTAGAGCCAAGACCATCATTACTTTAGGCGAAAGTGAGATCGAAAGCGGCCAAGTCACTGTGAAGAATAATGAAACTCGTCAAGAAGTGGTGGTTGGATTGGATCAAGTCCAAGAAAATTATCAGGCTGTTCTCGAAGAATTAGGTTGTTAGAGAAAAACTTATTCTTTCTTAAAGGCCGAGCTCTTTAAGGAATCTCGAAACATTACATTTTTGTTACACGGCGAGCAAATACTGTAACAAATTGACAATGTTTTGGTATAATGGTTATACTCTTACATAAATAAAGGAGAAAAAATGAAAAAATTGATGAAATTTGGCGTATTGCCGGCTTGTATTCTTTTGTTGGGAGCATGTTCGGCCCTACCAAAACCACAGAAGAAGAACGCTGAAAACGTGAAGACAGAGCAATCTTCATCTTCTACATCAGAAAAAGAAACCAATGAAAAGCGGATTGAGAAAGATGCAGATATTATCTTGCGTGCAGTCTTTACAGATCATTCTTCAGGTTTCACAACCTTGATGGGAACGTCTGTTGACAAATGGAAGAAAGGTATTACTCAGTCTTACGTTGATGAAAACCTGTCTAAATATACGCCAGAAGAAAACTATACGCTTGACTTAAAGACAGAAAAATTCCCTCCATCAAAAATTTTGGAGTTATTTGACCAAGCACGTTTTAAAGTCTTAGCTACGGTTGGCGATAATTTTGAAATTACTAAAGTTGAAGACGATGGAGAAACAGCAACGGTAACATTTAAGAGCCGTGCGATTGCGACACGTGATTTGGCCAATTTAATCAATATGACCAAAGCTAGTTTGTTTGAAAATGGGGTTGAAGATGTAAAAGCCTTGGAAGACTCAACGGATCCAGATCTGGAGAAGCGTTTGGCTTTGGTAAATAACTTCCTCTTCTACTATGCTTTTGACCGTATGAATGAAGACTTTGGCTACATTGCGCCACGTGAGTTTACAATGGAGTTAACGAAGACAAAAGAGGGTCGCTATATTCTCAATGACGAGAACTTTATTGAATTGCGTAAATCAATTTTTGTAAATGAGTATTCAGCAAATGGTGCAGAAACCCGTAAAGGAAATAAATCAACCGATTCTGGCTCTAAATCTGACTCAAGCTCCTCTTCATCTTCCGATAAATCAAAGATCTAATAGTTTGAAATAAGATTTAGGATCTCATTTATATAGATAACGGGTCTGGGGCTTTTTGTCTCAGACTTTTATTTGTCAACTAGCTTGATTGACGGAGGATAGAAATGGAAACGATTTATTTAAGCAAAAAAGACATGTTGGAAATCTGTCAAGATGGGGATAAGTATTTCTTGCGTTATCCAACTTTTAATATTACCTGCCCAGAAGTGATTAGAGAAATCCCCAAAGAAGCTGCTGACAGCTATATGTCGGGAGAACATACTGGCAAGGAGTTGATGAATTATGCGCAATATGGTTTTTGGAAATCTAAAAAACAATATACACAAGATGAGTCTGGTAAGATCTTCATCGAAAATCATCCTTCTTTTATTTTAAAAAATCCAGGAAATACTCGTCGTCTTTTTACAGCAGAGGAATTTAGACAAATTGTCACCCAAGCCATATCTTCAGAACTGGAACCAACGGAGCTTGATGCTATTGGTATAGTTGATAATCATTTAGAGCTTCTTCTGGTGGATCCAGTTGGCTGGCAGGAAGAGATAGAAGCAGTCCATCTGGAAATGCTGCAAGAAAAACTCAACAACTATATCTACTTCCTTGAAAGCAAGCAGTATGTGGAGCGATATGGAGACAATTTTGCTAAAAAGGTCATCCATATCACATTCCAGTACTCCCCATTTGATAACGGATTGGCCTTTCTCGCAGCTGTTCAGAAGGTGTTACAACCCACAGATATGAGTTTGAAGGTAGAATTGCCAGAGTAAGTTAGAAAAAGAGAAGGCGTTTGTCTTCTCTTTTCTAATCTTCAAAAGCCTTTGGAATCTTTTCTGGACTAGATTTATAATATGGTATAATGTAAAAAAGTGCTTTCTGATTAATGGCTAAAAAACTTGATATAGTAAGAGAACTATTCTATCAGTTTAGTTCATATCATTTAGAATTGAGAGGGTCGACTATGTTAACATTAAGCCATGTGATTGAAGATACCTACAATGTAGAGGTGGACTATTATACTCCTCTTACTATTGAATGTTCGAGTTTCCCCTCATATATACGAAAAGCTTACTTCCGTTTAGTAGGTGATAATAGCCTACTTGAAATTGGAATAAATCCAAATTCTTTTCGATTGATGAATATCATACTTGTCCAGGTATCAAATGTGACTTTAATGGATGACATGAGTCTAGAAGAAGTGGAAGAGATAGAAGGCATTCCTGTTTTTCGTGATACTGTCATGTTTACAAATGGACTACATGATAGGAAGCAGTCCTTTGATGTCTTTTTGTCTAAAGACTTTTTGAAAATACAGTTGCTTAATCCTAAGGAAACTATGTATCTGACTAATGGGAGAGTAAAATTAGGATTTTCTCAAGATGGAACACTCGTGAGCATCTTGCTCGTAGAACTGGCATCTCGTGAATATGAAATTTTAAAAAATAGTTTTGAATAGCGCTCCAAAAGTCTATTTCCTTGAGTGCTATAAAACTAGACTTATTTGAATAAGGAGAAAAAATGATTAGAGCAAAATATGGTGAAAATATTGTTGTCGCTTTTAAGTACAAAAATCAGTATTCTTGGTATATTTCTGACTTGGAGCTGTGGTATATTAATTACGAAGAAGCGGGATATAGTGTAGAACATATTGATAAAGAGAGATTGCGCTCCCCGTTTTTATTGCCCGAGAGTGTCCTCTATTTTTTAGAGGATATGCAAAAATATAGTTGCGACCTTTCAGAGTTAAAGAAAGTCTTTGCTAATGAGTATAAAAGGGATAAACTGAACGCTATTTATGATTTCGCCCCATCTTTATTTGTTGATATGGATAATTTGTTGTTGTACTCAAATTACGCAGAGTCTATTTCTTTTGAAGAGTATCTATCAGCTCCATGGATTGGGGAATATCAATATTTCCTAGATTTAATTCCAAGAGAATATTGGTTTTGGACGGAAATAGGGGAAAATGTGTTTGACAAAAATAAAACAAGTGAATAGAGTAAAGAAAATAAAGAAATAGAAGGAAATAAACAAAGGAAGAAACTCCGCTCAACAGTTATGGGGACGGTTATTCCTTTTAATCATTTTTTACTGGTCCCAGTTTGGCAAGAGAAAAAAGCGATAGAAGAGGAACATCCTGATTGGAAGAAAATCAGAATAATCAATAAAACTGGTAATATGCTGAAAATTCATTAACCTATAAGAAGGCGCTTTATGGCCATAGGAGGATAAGTGGTGAAAAGAGATAATATATTTATAGAAGAAAAAATTAATGAACTAATTACATTTAATGAAATGATGATTAAGGAATGGTTACAAGAGTTAGACCAACTTAAGCAAGGGATTAATCCTTATAAACGTCCAACTGACGAAGTAATTAAACTAACTCAAGAAGATATATCTATTTATCAAGAAAAGAAAATGCTAGCCACCTACACTGCAGGCTACTCTATTGAGAAATTCAGAGAAGAGTACCTTAAATTTGTTGATAGCCTTCTCCCTGTTTGGTTTAGTAATTCGGGATATGATGAAATGATCTGGGCCCTTTCCATTGGGATTCTTTTGGAGATTAATGATGAGATTTTTGATCAGCTAGTTGATTTGGTCAAAAAGGATGATCCAGAGGATTATTTGATTGATTACTTGATTCAATCACGTCATCCAGATTGGAAGATTCGGATAAACTATAATTTTCCAAGACCTTATGGCTTTACTCGGAAAATTATTGAAGAAGAGAATGCTGAACAGGCACTCAAACTACTCAAAGAATATGTAACTAAGAAATGGTATCCAGGACATAGGGATACAGGTTGGTATGACCTGCATAAAGAGAATATTGATAATTATTATGGTTACTGGTCCTTTGAATCAGGCGCTCTTTGCAAAATCAAGGGCTTGGATTACAGGGAATTGGAAGGTGTCCCGTATTTCCCCTATGATTTGGTTGCTGAAGGAACGAAAGACTAGTTTGCACTAATAGTTTTGCAAACCACTTGAATTGATATTCAGGTGGTTTTCTTTTGTACCTCCTCTCTACTAGCTATTCTCCAAAAGTTTCCGGTTTCTGCCCTAACCTTCCTTTCCTTTCTTATGCTATAATAGCCTATAGAAAGTCGAGGGAATGATGAAGAAAATATTAAAGGTTCTTCTTTAGGACGTGTAACTAAAGATGGGATTGGCCAAGGAAACTTCTCAACAAGTATTGTAGAAGACTCTGCCCTCTTGTACGATAAGAATGGGGTTCTGAAATCAGGTCATGAGATTGCGAGAGTGAAACCTGGCGCCGTTTGGCCTTAATAAAGGAGGTATAATATGGATATACGGGATACTTTAAGTACAGAAAAGAATTATAAAGATGGCCTAATGTCAAATAAAGAGGCATTGCAGTATTTTCAAGAGAAATTAATAAAACTTCAAATTGATTTAGATAATGGAATTGAAAACTATAAGAAGCCAACAATAGAAGTATATCATTCAACTTTAGCGACTATATTGTCTTATCAGAGAGATATTTTATTTGCAACTTATTCTAGTGGGGCTTCTTTATCAGATTTTAAAGAGGAATACATCTCATTTGTGGCTTGTTTAGTTCCAGTATGGCATAAGGAATGGGGATATGAACAAATGGTATGGGCGCTTTCTATTGGTATTCTGTTAGAGATTGATGAGGAGATTTTTGAACAGCTGGTAGATTTGGTCAAGAAAGATGATCCAGAGGATTATTTGATTGATTACTTAATTCAGTCTCGTCATCCAGATTGGAAGATTCGGATAAACTATAATTTCCCAAGACCCTATGGCTTTACTCGGAAAATTATTGAAGAAGAGAATTCTGAACAGGCCCTCAAACTGCTGAAAGAATATTTGACTAAGAAATGGTATCAAGGGAGCAAAGATACGGGATGGTATGATTTGCATAAGCAGAATGTCAAAAATCATGTAGGTTATTGGTCTTTTGAATCAGGGGCTATTTGCAAAATTAAAGGTTTGAATTACAAGGAATTGGAAGAGATTCCGTATTTTCCTTATGATTTGGTTGCTGAAAGGGCAGAAGTTTAGAGTATTTTAATTTAACTAATAATAAAGGTATTTGAATAGGTGTTTGTATGACAACAGAAATTCAGCAATACAAAAATTGTACGATATTAAAAAACAATAATGATTATGAGATCCTGTGGAGTAGAGGGAAAGAAGTGCTTAACTTTCCCATTAGCCAAAAATTAGCCGATCGTGTTTCAAAATCAGAAAAAGATGCTTTAGAAGTAATGTTTTATTGTGAACATAATCGTTGGCCAAAGGCAGATGAGTTAGATGATTATAATCATTCCAATACGATTGTACATAGAGGCGATGGATTTGTTGTATATGAAACAGATGGTTATTACGAAATTAGCTTCTTTAAAGAAGTTGGAGGAGCTATGGGCCCAGAAGTATGCTACCCCATTACTAAGGAACTAATGGATAAAGCATTTCAATCTTCTAGGGGAGCATATAAAGTCATGATTTATGCTGAAACAGGGCACTGGCCTTTATAGTAAAGTGGATGACATCATAAGAACAGCCCCAAAATAGGGAATAAATATAGACATTTGGTAAATGGCAAAGGAGATGAGAATGGAAACTATTTATGTGAGTCAAAAAGACATGTTGGAAATTTGTCAAGATGGTGATAAGTATTTCTTGCGTTATCCAACTTTTAATATTACTTGCCCAGAAGTGATTAGAGAAATTCCCAAAGAAGCTGCAGATAGTTACATGTCGGGAGAACATACTGGCAAAGAGTTGATGAATTATGCGCAGTATGGTTTTTGGAAATCTAAAAAGCAATTTACACAAGAAGAGTCGGACAAAATTTTTATACGAAATAATCCCGATTTAATTTTTAATGATTTATCTGATAATAAAAAAATATTTTCTCCTGAAGAATTTAGACAACTCGCCACTCAAGCCATCTCTTCAGAACTCAAGCCAACTGAACTTGACGCTATTGGTACAGTTGATAATCATTTGGAGCTTCTTCTAGTGGATCCAGTTGACTGGCAGGAAGAAATAGAGGCAGTCCATCTGGAAATTCTGCAGGAAAAAATTAACAATTATATTTACTTCCTCGAAAGCAAGCAGTATGTAGAGCGATATGGAGATAACTTTGATAAAAAAGTCATCAATATCACCTTTCAATACTCCCCTTCTGACAACGGATTAGCCTTTCTAGCAGCTGCTCAGAAGACATTGCAGAATACGGATATGAGTTTGAAGATAGAATTGCCGGAGTGAAAAGACTAGCGAAATATAGAGGAAATAATCATCTTCTCTTTTTTAGAGCACTTTGTTTTTTCAGCACCACCTAAGTCCCAATATGTTATAATAAGCAAAGGTAAAATTTCCGATTAGTACCTTTTGATGTGTCGGAAAAGTCGAACAGATTTCTATTTTAATTTGGATTTAGAAACTAAAAAATGGATAAAAGATGGCGTAGCCTATTGAGGAAGAGAAATAGAAGCCTGATTTATGATGTTTTATGTTGAGAGTAGAACTTGCACTAGGAGAATACAAATGAAACCAACAAAGCTACAATGGGAAGATGTTATCCAGTTCGAAGAAGTAAAAGGTTACGGTCAGCATATATGGAGAGATGAAGACAAGTATTATTTGGTTTTAGAAGAGGGAACCGTAGCTTCTTGGTTAGTTGTCTATGAATTACCACAAGAATTATTTACCTTACTAGAGAGTGGAGAACGGACTCTACTTGAAATATCTTGCAAGGTTAAGCACGATTGCTGGCCTCTAACGGAAGAAGAAAAGAATGAAATAAGAAAAAATAGAGCTAGAGAAAAACCAATTGTGCTGATTTCCAACCGTAAAAATCAGTTGCTTTTTAGTAAGAAAGAACTTGAAATACTTATTCCCCAAGCCGAACAGCAATGGTTAGAATCAATGGGGAAACTTCCAGATGATTATGTATCGCCATTAAAATAGCTTGTAAGGAACTTGTTTATTTACTTTTAGTTGTAAGCAAGTTCCTGTTTTTACATTAAGTGATAATCTCTAAGGACTCTACATCGGAAACGACGTTTCTTTAAGCGAATCAGCGTTTTGTATCCCGCGCACTCTAGATAAAGGATTTTGGGCTCTTTCTGGAAGTCATATTTAGCCATTTGTCCTTGACAGTGAGGACATTAAAGATTAGGGTTTCCTAAAGGTTATTTTAAATATGGAGGTGGTTTAGTTAGAATTGATATAGAAGATTTGAGTGATTTAAATTTAAGACTCCCTAGTGGGAATGAGACAGGAGCAAATTCATTGTGGATACCTGAGGGAGAAACTTCAGGTGGAGTTCCTGAAGCAATTTTAAATACTGTCCCATTAGATAGGACAAGAGTTAGTAGAATAGGAATAAAATAAATTGAAAGGAGAACCAATGAATTTTAGAAAAAAATTTTTAGAAGCTATAAAAGTTGAAAATGTTGAAGATATTTTACGCGGAAGGCAAAAGTATCGAATTGAACCTTCAACTTTTGTTCCAGATGTTTTTCCTACAGATATTAATCAGGTACTGTTTGAATATTTTTATAAACAAAGTGATATAAAAAATATCCAAGAAATATTAGAGAACACTTTAATGAAATTGACAAAGAGCTCAGCTACAGATTTGTACATTTCAATATTATTTTTCGACTCTATACTCTTTATGGAAGATAAAAGTATTGCTACCTTTAAAATTGATACTCTAAAAATAGCAAATGAAATAGTATCTGGAGTTCAAAAATTTCGGGAACAGTTAACGAAAAGTATTACTTTTAATAATGGATTGACAAAAAAAGAACCTATGAAAGTAGTTGCTCGGTTCAATCAGCGTTATAAAAATAAATATAATTTTTCAATTCTTGATGATTAAAAAGAAAGTTTAGTTAAATAGGATGAATGCAAATCCATTTTCAAGTATCCTCGGAGTAGAGAATAAATAAGATTATTGAAGGAAATAATCAATGGGAAACTTGGAAATAACAAAATTTTGAATTAATGCCAATAATTACTAATTTATATTACGAGTCTTTAAAATTTCCTATTTTTAGCAAACAAAAGTTAAAAGAATGGGAAATACGAATTGAGTTCAATAACGAAGCCGAAAAATATGAGGTATATCTAACTAGGGATAGAGCTGGGAAAGGGAGGATTTGTGAGTATACTTACTTTTAAAGAAGCAAAAGAATATAGAGTTATTGGAACATACTATTTCAAGAAACAACTACCCTATTTCCAATGGTTGGGAATCTTAATATTCTTCCCCACTCTGGGATGATATCACAGAATAACAAATAAAATTCCCTATTGTCAGTTCTTAGAGTCGTTGATCGAGGGCAGCTATATGTTGGATGCCAAATATGTTCTTGTGGAACCAATTTCGCCAGAGACCTTACAGCAGGTACTAGCCAGAATTTAAAAAGTTTGATAAAAAAATCTTTTGAGAAGTCTTCTTTGATATGATTTTAAATTCCAATAAAGATGTTCTATCAGGCTGAAAAATCAGACAAGTTTAGAGATTTTTAGAATTAACCAATGGAGTAAATAAATGAAGACATATAGACTAAAAACAGATACCGAGTGGGATATTATGAGGTATAAAAAAGCAATTGAAAATCACAGAGAAATAGAAGCTTTCTTAGGTATTGATCCCGAGTATAGAATAGGTCATCGAGATTCATATTATCAAGATATTACGGATACCCATATTTTGATAGAATATTGCCTTTATCCAATTTATGTAGGCGGAGATTTTGATATTCCAGATCGAGTTTTAGATATTTTAAAGGAGTTGGCTTCTAGTCAGGATACTATACATTTGTATCAAGTTGTATCATTTATCAAAAAACAAGAAGATTTACTGGAAAAATATGATACTTTACCTTTTATCGTTGATGTGGAGAACATAGTACCTATAGTTCTTGACAGTATTTATAATCTTCCTAATGAGAAAAAGGTGAATTATTACCGTAATATTTGTAATTTAATTGATTCTATGGCGCTTTTCAAAAACTGTGATAAAGAGAAAGTAGAATATATTGTTAAAGAGCAAAAGAAAGAGGAAAATAAGAATAGAAGAAAAATTAAATCAGTTACAGAAGTATGGTCAATTGTACTAGATGTTACAAGTATAGATGCGATGGGAGTTTCAGATGACCATCTTGATTTGTTATTGATTGATGAAAACAAATGGATAGAAGCTTTGGAGGAGGAACATTTGTTGAAACTTCAAGAAAAACTCAATAACTATATCTACTTCCTCGAAAGCAAACAGTATGTGGCACGATACGGTGATAACTTTGATAAAAAAGTCATCCATATCACATTCCAGTATTCCCCATCTGACAATGGATTAGCTTTTCTAGCAGCTGCTCAGAAGACATTACAGGATACGGATATGAATTTGAAGATAGAATTGCCGGAGTGAGATCAATGCACAGAGGAGACATTTGTCTTCTTTTTTAGTTTATTGTATACTTCATTCCGCCTATAATTTCTTGTGTGGTATAATGGAATACGTGGAGGGATAAAATGGATAAAGAATTTCTAGTTTACCAAAATAAAGTATACTCTAATTTTGTGAATTATATAAATGACTATATCCTTCTTTCAGAAGATCCGGCAATGTTGAAAGAAGGCTATTTCCCCTATAGTTCCTATGTAGATGGTGAAGAAGAAGGTCTATACGGGAAGCTTGTGCCTTATAGTGAGGTTAGTCAGAGGTATTCGGTTTATGATCGTGTTTTGTATAAAGAACATGAATTTACAATTGCTGGTCACAAGCATGGGGATGATGATTTTACAGCACCCGATTCTTATGTGCGACTCCTGGTTTTTGATAAAGAATTTCTAATTGAAAACAATTTAGCTGATGATGCGGAATTATTGGATGAGAAATATGGCCAGACCATGTATGCATCAGGGAAAATCCCTGTCAGCGAAGTAACGATTCTACGTCGTAGAAAGGATTTGCCAGTAGACCGAAGGAGAAAAATATGAAATCAGTTATTTTTACAATAAAAAGCAACCAATCACTAAGAATTGGTGAGGTGCTTCAAGCAGAACTCTTTGAATGTTACAGCGTTTCCGCTAAGGATGCAGGATTAAAGCCATCTGCAGACTCTCTTATTTCGGATTTCCATTCTGTTCAGTTTGGGGTCAAAGAGAAGTCTAGTTTAGGGTTCCGTCTATCTTTTGATGGTCAAGCTTATCAGGTATCTGTTCCAGATTTGGCGACAGCTTCTGACTGGACTGGGGCCTTGATGTTCTTGAAAACCTTGCTCATTCTCTTAGACGTAACTGTATGTGAACATGATGGTGTGGCGTATGATAAAGATTCTATTCTAGAATTTCATTTCACAGATATTTTCTTATCTGCTCTTTCAGAATTGACCAAGGAAGTAAAAGTCCATCCTATAGTAGAAGTTATGGGAGTGAAACGTCCCATTTACATCAATGAACTCTACCTAGGGCAGATTATCCATGTGCCGGACGAGCAACTCTTAAATAGTTATGACCAGCGTTTGCGATTTACCCAACAGCTAAATGCTTATTACTCTGAGCAGCAAGTTTTTAAAGTAGAGCAGGATGGTGAAGATATCATTATCCCTATCAATTATCTAAATAGTGAAGGACGAACAATCTTACCGGCTCAACCAGAGCTAGAACCTCAATATTTGCAACAGTATCGAGGAAGTAAGGTTGCAGTCGCACGACTATTTATCATGACAGCCGATGGAGAAAAACTAGCCGAAGTTCCTTATCGACAGTTCTTAGAGTCGTTGACCGAGGGTATCTATATGCTAGATGCCAAGTATGTTCTTGTGGACCCAATTTCTCCTGAAATGTTGCAGAAGTTATCACAAAACTAACATTCTAAGAAACTTATTAGTCTGTTCATAGTTGAAAAGTTTACCATCTGATAGTTTTTTTCAGGTGGTTTTCTTTTTCCTTAAGTTCCCCATTTTATTTTTTCTGTATTTATTTTATGCTATAATAAGACAAAGTTTTAATACCATCATTCAACAATAGACCGAGTAAATACCCAGAAATAGGTAGAATTAATCAATGGAGTAAATAAATGCAGACATACAAACTCAAAAATAAAGAAAATTATAAATATTTTGTCAAACATTACCTAGAAGTGATGAGAGAAGGAAAAGAAGCAGAAGCTTTTCTTGGAGAGGACATTAGGTATCGTTTTCAACAACGAAACTCAATGATAACAGAATACACTGATATTCAGGTGTTGCTGGAATATTGTTTATTCCCTCTATATATAGAAGGTGATAAGGATATAGAGAGAAGGACATTTGAGATATTAAAAGAGTTTTCTTTAAGTATTGATGAAAAGAAAATATGGCAAGTTACGGAATATTTATTGCTTCAAGATTTCATTCTGGCGGAATATAAACCTCTTCCTTTTGAAATTGATACAAGAAAATTAGTTCCTCTTATACTTGATACAATAGAAAAACTTCCTAACAAGTTAAAAACTAGTGGATATTACAGTCGATTAATTGGAAATATTAAATCAATTCCTTCTTTCAAGTCTTATGAGGTGGAAAAGGTAGAGAAGATTCTCAAGGAATTCAAGGAAAAATACTAAAATCCACCAAAGGTAGTAAAAACCATTAAAACAGTTGAGAAAATTGAGCTAGATGTTACAAGTATCGATGCGATGGGTGTCTCTGATGACCATCTGGAGTTGTTGTTGATTGATGAAAACAAATGGATAGAGTCATTAGAAGAAGAACATTTGTTGAAGCTTCAGGAAAAACTCAACAACTATATTTATTTCTTCGAAAGCAAGCAGTATGTGGCACGATACGGTGATAACTTTGATAAAAAAGTCATTCATATCACATTCCAGTATTCTCCATCAGACAACGGTCTAGCATTCCTCGCAGCGGTTCAGAAGGTATTGCAGAATACGGATATGTCTTTGAAGATAGAATTACCGGAGTGATAAAGAGAGCAAATTTAGAGGAGACGACCATCTTCTCTTTTTGTTTGCGACAGACCTTGTCCTCCCATCGGCGCTCAATATTCAATATGGTATAATGGGACAAGGTATATAGACGGCTAGTCTGATGATAGGAGAATGGGTCATTGAAAGCTAAAAAAAATGTGAAGCATAGTTTTGAGGCATGAGTGGAAGAAATAGAAGAACTCTGGTCTGATAGGGTACTCTGCGGATGCAATTGGCAATGGCTTGAAACCAATAGGAGGGAGGTTTAGTGAATGGCAAAGAGAAATAGAAAAAATAAAGCAAAGATTACTGATATAGAAAAAGAAAGATACCATGGTCCTTTGATAACAAATGGCGTCAGCTTAGGCTATATTAAGATTTATCCATGGATTGCTTTAGCATTAAGCGGTTTTATGTATTTGGTTGGAAGTTATGAAGATAATCTAGGTATCTTTAAAGGGCTTTCTTTGTTTTGCGGTGTTGTGAATATACTTGGTGTTATCATTTCTTTTATTCCCTATTTGGTAAACGCATGGAAGGCTTTAACATATTATTTGATAGCCCTCACAGTGTTAAGTTTAGTAATAAGTCTAAATTTTATTTGTTTACTAATGGTTATTTCAGACGGTAGTCCTATAGGAGCCAAGGAAGTATATCAATCTTCTCTCACTCCATTTTATGTTATCTTTATGTTGCTTCTTTTTATTATTGCTTGTGGTCTTTATTCTTGGTATTATCTCCCAAAGAATCAGGGGAAAGTCTGGGCTTTTAATCAAGTGAAAAAGGGAGATAGAAAGAAAACATGGTGGAATAATTTTGCTGTAGCTTTTGCTGGGGCAACAATCATTCCCTCCCTCCTAACAGGCTATATTCAGATTGCTTTTGGTGTTTTATTGGGAATTTTGTTGACCTTGACTTTGCCAGCTGTCATGGTAGATGCGGTTTATGCAGCTATTTATATAAAAAAGCATCCTGATAGCGATGAATTAGATTAAAAATATTGTAAAAATCCAAATTTATTGACAACAGATTTGTGAGCCTTGGATACACTATCCGACCTACGCATGGAGAATAACATTTTAAAAGTGTACTCTCCTTGGAACATGAGAAAGAAGCACTTTAGAACAAGATATAGCAAGTGTTTTGTTTAGCTACATTGCGACTTTTTATCTAATGATACATTAAAAGTTGTTGCACTGTATAATATGCTATAATAGTCTATAGAAAGTCGAGGGAAAGATGAAAAAAGTATGGTTTGTAGCGCTAGTACAGGGAGTGGCCTTGTTTGTGATAACGGGTCTGCTCTGTTATTTTATGCGAGGAGATTTTTTCTTCCGTGCTTTGGCGCCGATTTTTGGTCTGGCAGCGGGAGCCTTTCGCTTCTTGACGGCCATGGTGATAAAAACACGGGCTCCCAGTCTTTATGAGGATGGGAAGAAAAAGGAATAATCTATATAGCATTAGCAGGTCTGGGGATATTGACACCAGACCTTTTTTATAAAAGTGGGCACTGGAAATAAAGACTTTTAATTTTTTTCAGAAAAAGGACAGGTAGGGGGGCTTTCCTAGGCTCTTTGTGGTAAAATAGTAAAAGAATTAAAATTTTGGAGAGTAAAGATGAAACGTTCAATGTATGCGGGACGTGTTCGTAGTGAGCATGTCGGTCAGGAAATTACTTTGAAAGGTTGGGTTGCCCGCCGTCGCGATTTGGGAGGCTTGATTTTTATTGATCTGCGTGACCGCGAAGGTATTATGCAGCTAGTTATTAACCCTGAGAGTGTTTCAGATGAGGTCATGAAGACAGCTGAGAGCCTGCGCAGCGAGTTTGTCATTGAAGTGACTGGTAAGGTGGCCGCGCGTGAGCAGGCCAATGATAAGCTGGCCACAGGAAGTGTAGAGCTTCACGTGGACAGCCTGACGGTATTGAATACTGCTAAAACCACTCCTTTTGAGATTAAGGACGGTATTGAAGCTAATGATGATACGCGCTTGCGCTACCGTTATTTGGATTTGCGTCGCCCAGAAATGCTGGAAAATCTCAAGTTGCGTGCCAAAGTGACTCATTCCATCCGCAATTATTTGGATGAGCTGGAGTTTATCGACGTTGAGACACCATTTTTGACCAAGTCAACGCCTGAAGGGGCGCGTGATTACTTGGTGCCGAGCCGGGTCAACCAAGGTCATTTCTACGCCTTGCCTCAAAGCCCTCAGATTACTAAGCAGCTGTTGATGAATGCTGGTTTTGACCGTTATTATCAGATTGTCAAGTGTTTCCGAGATGAGGACTTGCGTGGAGACCGTCAGCCAGAGTTTACACAGGTTGACTTAGAAACTTCTTTCTTATCTGAGCAAGAAATCCAAGACATTACAGAAGGCTTGATTGCCCGTGTCATGAAGGAAACCAAGGGCATTGAAGTGACCTTGCCTTTCCCACGGATGAAATATGACGATGCCATGGCTCTTTATGGTAGTGACAAGCCAGATACCCGCTTTGACATGTTATTGCAGGACTTGACAGAGCTTGTCAAGGATGTTGACTTTAAAGTCTTTTCTGAGGCACCAGCTGTCAAGGCGATTGTGGTTAAGAATGCTGCTGACAAATACTCACGTAAAGATATTGATAAGCTGACAGAGCAAGCCAAGCAGCACGGAGCTAAGGGACTTGCTTGGGTCAAATATGCTGGTGGAGAACTAGCTGGACCTGTTGCTAAGTTCTTGACAGACTTGTCAAGTGAGTTGACAGCTGCTTTACATCTTGAAGAAAACGACTTAGTTCTCTTTGTGGCAGATACCTTGGATGTTGCCAACGCAGCTCTAGGTGCTCTTCGTGTCCGCCTAGGCAAGGAATTAGGTTTGATTGACCCTGCTAAGTTTAACTACTTGTGGGTCGTAGATTGGCCAATGTTTGAGTGGTCGGAAGAAGAAGGCCGCTATATGAGTGCCCACCATCCATTCACTTTGCCTCAAAAAGATTCTGAGCAGGAGCTGGAAGGAGACCTGAGCAAGGTTCGTGCGATTGCCTATGATATCGTACTCAATGGCTATGAGCTAGGTGGCGGTAGCCTACGGATCAACCAAAAAGATCTGCAGGAACGGATGTTTAAGGCTTTAGGTTTTTCAGCTGAAGAAGCGCAAGACCAGTTCGGCTTCCTTCTAGAAGCCATGGACTATGGTTTCCCACCACATGGAGGTCTGGCTTTGGGTCTGGATCGCTTCGTCATGCTCTTGGCCGGTGAAGAAAATATCCGTGAAGTCATTGCTTTTCCTAAGAATAACAAGGCTTCTGACCCAATGACGCAAGCACCAAGCTTGGTTGCTCCAGCACAATTAGAGGAATTAAGTTTACAAGTAGAATCACATGAAAAAGACTAGTTTGCGGAAACTTTTTCGCTATTATCTTCATCGCTTTGCCTACCATGTCAAGTTGCTAGAAGTCCTGAAAAGTATTTCGCGTGAAAAATATGATGAGAAATTTTCAGCCTCTCTGGTATATGGCTTTCTCTCAGCAGTAGCGGTCAATTTCTTCTTTCAGCCAGGGCATGTTTATTCAAGCGGGGCAACAGGCTTGGCGCAGATTGTATCGGCTCTCAGCGGACGCTTTATCGGTTTTACGATTCCAGTTTCCATCACTTTTTATGTCATCAATATTCCGCTGATGATTTTAGCTTGGTATCAAATCGGACATAAGTTTACTGTCTTTACTTTCATCACTGTATCGATGAGTTCATTTTTCATCCACTTTGTTCCAGAGGTGACATTGACGACCAATCCCATCATCAACGCCCTGTTTGGAGGAGCTGTCATGGGAACGGGGATTGGCTTTGCCCTCAAGTCAAGCATTTCGAGTGGGGGAACGGATATTGTCAGTCTGACCATTCGCAAGAAAACTGGCCGCAACGTTGGCAGTATCTCCCTGATTGTCAATGGCATTATTATGCTGATCGCTGGTTTGACCTTCGGTTGGGAATACGCTCTCTACTCGATGATTACCATCTTTGTATCCAGCCGTGTGACGGATGCGGTCTTTACCAAGCAAAAGCGGATGCAGGCCATGATTATCACCAGTCATCCTGAAAAAGTGATTAACAAGATTCACCACAAGCTCCACCGTGGTGCGACCATTATCAATGGGGCTGAGGGAACTTACAATCACGAGCAAAAGGCAGTACTGATTACAGTCATTACCCGTGCTGAGTTTAGCGAATTTAAGTACATCATGAAGCAGACGGATCCGACCGCCTTTGTCTCCGTATCTGATAACGTACATATTTTAGGAAGATTTGTAGAAGAGTAGGCCTAGGTATTGCGACATTGCTGTTGAACCCTACTCAAACCCAATGATTACATCTATACATAAAATAAGGAACAAGTTCAGCTGGATGTCTTTCCATCCAAAATGAACCTGTTCCTTTTTATATTTTTACTTTATTTCAGAACCAAGACTTGCTTAGCAGGAACTGTATAAGAGTCTGCTAGCGGGGCGATTGGTTTTTTAGCGTTAATGTGCGGATACTGAAGATGGATGCTTTGCTTGGTTTTATTTTCATAAGTCGCTGCTTCAGTACCAAAGTTAATCAAGATGGTCAGCGCTTGCTTATCTTTTTGAATCTTATATTCAACGAGGCTAGGGCTGAGCCATTTGACCTGACAAGCCTTTTGGATAGCAGAGCTAGTTGCCAGAGTCAGAAGTGGGTGAGCCTTTCTAAAGGAAATGAGTTGCTTCAAAAATTCAATGTCTTCGGTATAGTGAAGAGAGCGTAGCCAGTCGAGTTTGTTGATCTCATCAGGCAGGTTGTAGGTGTTGTCAATCAGATTCTTGGTCCGATAAAATTCCTGCCCGCTGTGGAGGAAAGGAACCCCTTGTGCTAGGAGAACGATATGCAGTGCTAGACGAGAGTTGGCTAGGCGTTGACGGAGGCTGATATTTGGATTTTGAATATCAAAATAATCAAACACCGTTGCATTGTCATGGCATTCTACATAGTTGATCGCCTGATGAGGCGCTAGGAAATGAGGCTCTCCTGTCAGGCCGACATTGGCTGTCAGGACATTTTCTAGCCAGCTGGTCGCGTGCTCTTTGTCCAGTCGGCTGCCTTGGGCGATGGTTTGCTTGATGGTATCACGGAAATGATCACTGAAGAAGCCATATTCAGCTAGTTGCTCAGCGTTAAATTGGTGAGCCAGAAGGTCGCTATCAAGACCAGTCGGCATCTGCCATCCTTCTCCGTAAAGATAGATGTTTGGATAGATAGCTTTTAGTTCCTGAGCGATTTGCTTCATGGTGGTTATATCGAGGATGCCCATCAGGTCAAAGCGGAAACCGTCAAAGCCGTAAAGGCTAACCCATTGCTGGACGGATTGTTGGATATAATGCCGTACCATAGCTTTTTCGCTGGCTACGTCATTTCCGCAGAAGGTACCGTTTGTCCGTATGCCTCGCTCGTCTAGACGATAAAAGTAGCCCGGCACAATCTTTTCAAAAGCATAGTTATCTGCTTCATAGACGTGATTATAGACAACATCCATGATGACGCTCATATCGGCCTTGTGATAAGCCGCAATCGCGTCTTGCAGTTCAAAGATACGAGTATAAGGGTTGTGTGGGTCGCTTGACAAACTGCCTTCAGGAACATTATACTGGACGGGATCATAGCCCCAATTATAAACGAGTTCGGGGTGTTTTTCGTCAACGCTACCAAAATCGTATACAGGCATAAGCTGAACGTGTGTAATGCCCAAATCCTGCAAGTATTTTAGCCCAAAGGTCTGGCCGTGTACGGTTGGAGATTCGGACAGAGAAGCAAATTTACCAGGCTGTGAAAAACCAGCTTCCTTTTGCATAGAGAAGTCTCGCACGCTCATTTCATAGATAACGGCTTCTGTTGGTTTTACTTGGCTGGCAGCCCGCTGAATAGGTCTGCTAATCTTTTTGCGGTCAATGACATAACTATGGCCAGAGTTGGCATCTGAAGAGAGGGCGTAGGGGTCATGTACCTCTATCCATTTTCCATTCACCTTGTGGATATAATAGTAGGCCTTGCCTTCTAAGTCCTCAAGGACCTGCGTATGCCAGACGCCCCTATCTTGCCTTTGGAGAGGAATAATCTGCTCTTCCAGATGCAGCAAGACTTTTTCTGAAATAGGAGCCCAAAGTTTGAAATCTGTTGCCTGAGGGCTATAGCTAGCTCCCAAATCTCTTCCCTGATAGCTAAATAATTCATCAAAAATTGGCTTTTGGACAATGTGGCGATATTGGAGAATGGTGTGATTGCGATCCTGATCATAGACTGTGTAAGATTCAGTCAAATCAATCGGATCATTGGCTGAAAGAGTGTAGATAATCTGATGTTCTTGATTCTCAATTTTTTTGATGGTCAAAGGACTGGAGCTATGCTTGTCCTCTAGAGTGAAGTGGATAGAATAAGCGTCAAAGGACTTTTCCAATTCGATAGTGATGCTATTTTCATCATCTAAGTAGGCTTGGAAAATACGATAAACCATAAATTTCTCCTTAACTAACGAGTAAGAATGCTGTGGGGGATAACTTGGCGATAGCAAGTATGCTTGTCATCCTTATTATCTTTAATGATTTGGAGCAAGGTACGGAAAGATTCCCTCCCCAACTCGAGGGCGTTGATATTAATGTAGGCATCTACATCAATGCGTGGTTTGATAGAGTCAAAAGTGATAATAGGGAAACGGTAGTCAATGTCTTTGAGATAGTGGAGAGCCCCTTCGGCAACCATACTATCTGATGTCACAAAGGCTTCAATTTCCTGAATAGGCATCTTTTCCATAATCTTATAGCTGCTATCTTCCAAAAGGAAACCGAAAGAAAACTTGACGATGTTCTCATCGAGAGGGATACCCGCTTCTTCTAGGGCTTGTTTGTAGCCGGTAAACCGGTCTTGGGATACGACAAGCTCTTTATTCCCAGCTAGAAAGGCAATTTTTTTATAACCTTGATCTAGGAAATATTTGGTTGCATCGTAGCCAGCCTTGATATTATCATTATCGACCAAAGAAACAAATGGTGACACTGCTTTCCCTAAAATCAAGAAAGGAAACTGGTTTTTAATCGCAAAGTCAACCAGCGGATCGTTTGGCTTAGAATAGAGAAAAATCAAACCATCGACACGTTTTCCGAAAATCATTTGTTTAATATTTTCTAAACGACGCTCTTCGTCTTGCCCAGTGCTAATCTGAATGGCATAGTCATGTTCAGATGCGATGCGTGAAATCCCCCGCAAGACAGTTGGAAAGAATGGGTTTTGGTAAAAAAGATCCGAATCATCGGGCAGCACCAGACCGATGACTTGGGTAGACTGACTGACCAGACTTCTAGCATTGAGATTTGGATGATAGTCCAGCTCTTTCATAGCAGCGCGGACGCGCTTTTTAG
>ERZ773267.553-NODE-553-length-24308-cov-4.638436_pt1 | contig 24308 bp, 28 predicted proteins | sample MGYA00511959_ERZ773267 | MGnify/ENA primary metagenome ERZ773267 (study PRJEB29015, sample SAMEA2738165) | human oral metagenome | biome: human oral; feature: human-associated habitat; material: saliva | place: China | collected 2240 ... | reverse complement strand
GGCGGTGACAGGTAAGTGGTTTATCTCCTATGTTTTTCAATCCTTCGGTTCGATTCCGGACATCGCCGTTAACTTATTAGAAGGTCACGTATCGTGTGGTTTTTTTTGATTTTGTGATTGGAGGTGATGGAAAATTGAGTGGATTGAGAATAAAACAAAAGAGATTTGCAGATGAGTACATCATCAGTGGAAACATTGAGAAATCAGCGTTAAAGGCTGGTTACTCTAAATCTTATTCTCGTAGTCAATCACATAAGCTCTTGGCTAATGTCGGCATTAAAACATATATAGATGAACGCTTGAAACTCCTCGAATCTGAGAAGATTGCAACACAAGATGAAGTGTTACAGTACCTAACCGCAGTCATGCGTGGAGAGGAACAAGAAAAAACACTCATCGGCATTGGTGAGCTTGGTCAAGAGATTGTTGATATTGATGTGAGCGCTAAAGACAGAATCAAGGCTGCAGAACTTCTTGGCAAACGGTACAGAATGTGGACAGAGAAAATAGAAACTGACATCACGCAGGCAGTTGTGATCGATGTGGGTGATTGGGATGACGATCAAACTTAACATCAACCCTTCCAAAGTCTTCAACAGACACATTTATGACCATCTGTTTGATTATGACACATTTACAGAAGTCCATTATGGCGGCGCTTCGTCTGGGAAAAGCCACGGAGTCTTTCAAAAGATTGTCATCAAGGCACTGAAAGACTGGAAAAAGCCTCGAAAGATCCTTGTGCTTCGGAAAGTCGGTGCTACTGTCCGTGACTCGGTATTCGCAGATGTGCAAGCAACATTGTCATACTTCGGCATTTTGAACATGTGCAAAATCAACATGTCTGCATTTCGTATAGACCTACCAAATGGCGCAGAGTTTATCTTTAAGGGGATGGATAACCCAGAGAAGATTAAATCTATCAAGGGCATCTCTGATGTAGTCATGGAAGAAGCGTCAGAGTTTACTCTTGACGACTATACACAGCTCACGCTTCGTCTGCGTGATAAAGCACATAAACAAAAGCAAATATACTTGATGTTCAACCCTGTTTCAAAAGCGAACTGGGTATATAATGCATTTTTTGTCAAAAAGCCAAAAAACACAGTCGTATATCAGACGACTTACAAAGATAATCGATTTTTGGACGCTCTCACAAGAGAAAATATCGAAGAACTTGCAAATCGCAATGAAGCGTATTACAAAATTTATGCTTTGGGAGAGTTTGCGACTCTCGACAAGCTGGTTTTCCCAAAATACACGAAGGCTTTGCTAAATAAAGACGATTTGAGGCAAATCACATCCTATTTTGGCCTTGACTACGGGTTTATTAATGACCCAAGCGCATTTATGCATGTAAAGATCGATGACGACCGTAAAAAGTTGTATGTCATCGAGGAATATGTGAAGAAAGGTTTGACAAATGACAAGATCGCAGAGAGTATTACCGCCCTTGGGTATGCGAAGGAGCAAATTCGAGCCGATTCGGCTGAAAAGAAATCAAACCAAGAGCTTCGAAATCTTGGAATCGGTCGGGTCATTGATGTCAAGAAAGGTGCTGGATCAGTCATGCAAGGAATCCAGTATCTCTTGCAGTATGAGTGGATTGTAGACGAAAGATGTGTGAAGACTATCGAAGAGTTAGAAAATTACACATGGAAGAAGGACAAGGCCACAAATGAATACATCAATGAGCCTGTCGATAGCTACAACCACTGTTTGGATGCGATACGTTATGCGATCCAAGACAAGATCACTAAATCAAAAATCAAAACATTTAAAGGGGGCTTTTAATTGACCAAAGTCAGAATAAACAACAAGCGACTGCTGACTGTACCAGTAAATACTGAGGTGACTGCACAGATCGTAACAGAGGCAATTCGCTTGCATTTGAGCAAACTCGTACCGACCTATCGAGAAAACGAAAACTTATATCTATCAGATCACAAGATCCTGCATGCTATAGCTAAAGATACATGGAAGCCTGACAATCGTCTAGTTATCAACTACGCAAAATATATCGTGGACATGTTCAACGGTTATTTCATTGGTATTCCAGCCACTGTATCGCATGACGATCAAGTGATTAGTGATTATGTCAACGATTTTAGAAAATTCAATGACATGGAAGATAGCGAGAGCGAACTTTCCAAGTTGGTCGATATCTTTGGGCATGCATTCTGGTATGTATACCAAGATGAAGATGGCAACACTAGAGTGACATACAACAGCCCAATGAATATGCTGGTTGTGCATGATAACTCTGTTGCAGAGCGTCCCAAATTCGCTGTGCGGTACATGATTGATGAAGAGACAGGCGCAGGCACTGGCGAGGTTGTGACTGACACAGAAACAATCTATTTCACGCTTGATAATGCTGGTGATGTGAGCTTTGGCGAACGGACAAATCACATCTATTCTAAGTTGCCGATCATTGAAGTGATTGAGAATGAAGAGCGTCGAGGCATCTTTGAAAGCGTGAAGACATTGCTTAATGCACTCAATAAGGCAGTGAGTGAGAAAGCAAATGATGTCGATTATTTCGCAGATGCTTACTTGAAGATCATCGGTATGGAGTTAGATGACGAAGTAAGCTCCAGCATCCGTGACAATCGTGTATTCAACCTGTGGGGTGAAAGTGGTAGTCAGTTAGATGTTGACTTCCTGCAGAAGCCAAATGCAGACCAGACGCAAGAAAATCTCATTGTATTGTTGCGTGATGCAATCTTCAACATTTCTATGGTTGCCAATCTGTCGGACAAAGACTTTGGCAATAGCTCTGGAACTGCTCTCGCGTACAAGCTCCAAGCTATGGACAATCTAGCTAAATCAAAAGACCGCAAAATGCAGTCTGGATTTAATCGCTTGTATGAGGTTGTCTTGTCTGTACCAACTACACAAGTGCCAGCAGATGCATGGTCTGAGCTGAATTATAAATTCACTCGTAACGTTCCAAAAAACACACTGGAAGAAGCGCAGATCGTAAGCCAATTAAATGGCCAAGTGTCAGATGAAACTAAACTTTCTGTCTTGTCTATCGTCCAAGATCCAAAAGAAGAATTGGAACGCATGGAAGAAGAAAGCAAGAAAGACAGTGAATTGTATCGGCAAATGGCTCTAAACGAGCGCATGAGCGATTTTGCAATTGCTGAAGGCACAGAGGAAGGCAACGAAGAGAAGGACGGTATAGAGAATGACAGAGACCGTCAGAAAGAATGATTACTGGCGCAACCGAATAGAGTTGGAGCAACGTGCAGCAATCAAGCGTGATGAAGATTATGCAACCGAGTTGAAGAAGATGCATGATTACTATTTCAACGAGATTGAGAAAGAAATCAGGACATTTGTTGGTCGGTACGCTGCAAGAAATGGAGATATTCCCTATTCAGAGGTTATTGCAAGACTTGATGCGATGGATGTTGCTGCTTTCGCCGAAAAGGCCAAACGATATGTTGAAGAGAAAGACTTTGGTGTGATAGCTAACAGAGAGTTGGCTATCTACAACCTCAAGATGCGAGTGTCAAGACTCGAAGCATTGAAACAAGAGCTTGACTTGCAGATGATCGCCCTCGCAAACGAGGAAGAAAAGAAGACCGAGAAGTTTTTGAAAGAAGAATACTTGCAAGGCCTAAGAAGCCAAGCTGGTATCTTGGGAGTTGCAGAAGGTTCTACGCTATCGACTGCGATGAATCAGGCTATAGATCGCAACTTCAATGGTGCAACTTGGTCAAGCCGAATCTGGGAGCGTCAAAATGCTCTCCGTGACATCGTAAAGAAAGCAACTGCTGACTTGCTCATTCTCGGAAAGAACCCAATACAGATCATTCCAAAGCTACGGAAAGAATTTGGTGTGTCTGCCTATCAAGCAAAACGCTTGGCAGTCACAGAAGGTTCACGAGTGGCGATGGCAGCGCAAAAAGAAATTTTAGAATCGCAAGATTATGAAGAATACGAGTACATCGCAGAGCCAGGTGCTTGCAAGATATGCGCTCCGTTTGATGGAAAAATCTTCAAGGTATCTGAAATGGAATCTGGACGCAATTGCGCTCCGATGCATCCATTTTGTCGGTGTAGTGTTGCTGCTCATTATTCTGGCATTAGTGAAAAAGTTAAGCAACAAACTAAAGCTGTTGATGAAGCGGAAAAAGAGGAAACTCACAGCTTTGGAGATTCTTTTGGAAAAGGTTTAGATTTAGCACAAAAAACATTACAAAACTTTGTTGACAACGCTAAAAAGTGGTATAATAATCACATAGAAAGTAGACTGACACCAGAAGAAATTGAACTTTCTCGCAATGTGCTGAAAGAGGTGATCAGTAACAGTGCATATTCTATGCGCTTTAAGTCTGCAAACATTGACAAACTGATAGAATCTGGTAGATTTATGAATCAGTTTGAAACAGGTACAAGCGGTGGGACTGTCAACACGAAGTACAGAAGGCAAGCTACAAATCAATTGTTTGGTTTGTCTGGAAAACGCTTGAAGAAATCTGAATTTGAAAAGTATGGTTATTTCGGTAATAAGGACGCTTACAAAGACTTTGTCCACAACTCGACGAGCTGGGGCGGTGTTGGCCAGTATGGGGATGTTATCATCCACTTTGCAAAAGATAAAATGGCTGGCAAGACAACATTCACAGTAAACAACAGCCTTGGCCCTGCAGTCTATCAAGAACTTGTTGCAGACAATCCAAATAGACCGAATTTGGTTGGTATTGATAAAGAGTTACTAAAAGAAACAGTGGATTTGTTAAAAGCTGGAAACATAAAAACACCAGAAGAGGCAAGCAAGGCTCTTGGTGTTCGTTATTTAGAGACTCAATATCATGGTGAAGTAGGAATGTCTGATATATCCAGCATGTACTTTACAAAAGACAAACCAAGTGACAAACAAATCAAGTCATTGAAGGAATTTGGTATTAACTTGTATGTGAAAGAAGGTGATCAATTTGTTAAAATTGAATAAAATCATCGGTGTCGATGAATCAAAAAATAATATATTGGTCACTCTCGAAGATGGCCGAAGCGCATTGGTTGATAAAGAAAGAAAAGGCTTTGTTGTTGAAATCCTATTAGATTCTTTTTACAAGTGGATGTCTTTTCCAAATAAGCCAACTGCAGAAGATCAAGCCGAAGCCATCGATATTTTGACAAATCCAAAAGGGTTTGCATTTGGCCCTCTGGCTGAGCGTTACCTTACGGATGAAAAATTGAAACACGAATTTGATGCCATGAAGAAAGAAGCGGGATACGCTTGTTAAATATATGAAAAGTCGTAGTAATACGGCTTTTTTTGTTGTCAAAAAATACAGAAAGAGAGAAATAACCTTGAATATCTGGAACATCGTATCAGTCACTGCAGGGGTTGTCTGTTTATTCCTTATCCTTTTATTTGGGTATGCGATGACAATTGGCCTACTGTCAGGGATTGATGAAGTCAAACGCAAAAACAGAGATTGAGAGGTGATCCAGCATCTTGACTTGCAGGAATAGACTGCTATTTATCGCATAACCTAACCAGTCGAAAGGCTGGTTTTTATTTTGTCCAAGCATTGATGACGTTAAAAGCTATGGAAACAACACAGTCGGGGACGACTTAAAAAATAGGAGGTTCGCATGAACAATGATACAGAAGTAGTCGAAGTGGTTGAAGATGTTGAGAAGGTATCGGCCGAACCAGAAGAACATCAAGAAGGCCCAAAAGACGAAAAGAAGTACACGGACGCAGATGTTGATAAGATCATCAACAAGAAATTTGCGAAGTGGAAAGAAGAAGCTGAAAAAGCTGAGAAAGAAGCTGAGAAGTTGCGCAAAATGAACGCTGAGCAAAAAGCGGAGTATGAAGCTAAGAAACAAGCTGATCGCATTGCTGAACTGGAAGCTCAACTCAATCGCAATGGACTCGAAAAAGAGGCTTCTAAAATGCTGTTTGAAGCTGGAATCACAGCCGATGAAACAGTGCTTGACTTCGTTGTGCGTAACAATGCAGAAGATACGCAACAGTCAGTACAGTCACTCATTGGCCTTGTAAATACCCTTGCAGAAGCGAAGGTACAAACAATGCTAGTTGGTAAGACACCAACCAAGCAAGAAGAAACTGGTCAAGGGATCACCAAGGAACAATTCCGCAAGATGGGTTATCAAAGCCGAAACGAATTATTCCAAACGAACCCAGAATTATATAACCAATTGAAAGGATAATTATTTATGACAGAAGGAATCACTAAGAAAGCTACTATGGTAGTGCCAGAGGTCATGGCTGACATGGTATCAGCTAAATTGCCTAAACTAATCAAATTTACCCCACTCGCTTATGTCGACAACACACTTGTAGGACAACCAGGCGACAAGATCAATGTACCAAAATGGGAATACGCCGGAGATGCAGCAGAAGTTGCAGAAGGTGTAGCAATCACTCTTGACCAATTGACTACTAAAAAGTCTGAAATGACAATCAAAAAGGCTGCAAAAGGGTATGAAATCACAGACGAAGCCCTTCTTTCAGGCCTTGGCGATCCAATTGGACAAGCAGTATACCAAGCATCACTTGCTCTTGCTAACAAGATCGACAACGACCTTGTAGAAGCTGCGAAAGGCGCAGTCCAAAAAGTATCTGAAACAGCTACTACTGTTGACAACTTGCAAAAAGCACTCGATATCTTCTCAGATGAAGACGATGCTTCTTATGTTGCATTGCTTAACCCTGCAGACGCTGCTGCTTTGCGTAAAGATGCTGCTCAAAACTGGACTAAAGGTTCAGAACTTGGTGCAGAAACAATCGTGAACGGAACATTCGGTGAAGTTCTTGGAGTTCAAATCGTGCGTACTAACAAAGTAGACAAAGGAAAAGGCTTTCTTGTTAAAGTCTCTGCAGACGCTACTGATACAGATGATGTGAACAAGTATGGCGCATTCGTCATCGCATTGAAACGTGATGTGATGATTGAGACTGACCGTGACATCTTGAAGAAAGCAACTGTCATCACTGCAGACAAACATTATGGAACATATCTCTATGATCCATCACGAGTTGTTAAATTCGGTGAATCGTAATTTTAAAAGGGGGTGACAACGTGAGCATGCTACTACGTTATCACTATCAACAGAGCGAACCAGTCGAACCAGAGAAGGTCGAAGATATCGCTTTGGAAGATATGACGCTAAAAGATTTGAAATCTTTAGCGAAAGAAACTGGTGTTGAAGGCTATTCTACGCTTGCAAAAGCCGAATTGGTCGAAGCATTGAAAGGATGATTTGATTATGTCGTACATCGATAAAGTAAAAGTGCTGTTGAATATCGAGGACGACTTGCAGGACAAGATGCTCGGTTTAATCGAGGAGATGACAACCCAGCATTTTACTGCCTATACTGGAGATTTTGGAGTGCCAGACAAGTTTGATTACATGATTATTGAAATCATGATCGAACGATTCAACCGCATTGGGTCGGAAGGCTACTCTAAAAAGACACTCGAAGGTTTAACTCTTGAATTTAATCAAGATGATTTTGCTCGATTTAACAAGATCTTGAAACGTGAGTACCCATCTATCCTTGAAAATCGAGGATTTAAGATGCTATGAGAGAAAGCGAACGTGTTGAACTCGTATTTCAGACTGAAAAGCCGAAATATAACCCAGAATTAGGACGAATGAGCAATGCAGAACCTACAAAAAAGGTATTGCCTTGCTTCATTTCTGAATTAGGCCTGGAATTGAAAGTTAAACTGCTTGATAAAGTCGATGTAGATGCCAAGGTGTTGCGTTTTAACAACGTTATAACAGGCTCTATATCGTCCGTTATCATCTCTGGTAAACGGTATAAGGTTATCAGCCGAAAGACTCCAGAACGACGCTCTACGGTCTTGTATGTGGCCGAGGTGATGGGTTAATGTTTGGTATTGATATAAACGATGGAGGGGCAACCCTCTTTTTTGAACAAGCAGTTAAATTTGATGCACACGAGATTCTGAAAGATCACGGTTCACGCTTGCATAGACGAGCAGTAAGAAATGCTGTCTTCACTCGTGGATATTCCACAGGGGCAACAAGGCAGTCAATCAATCTTACTGTTGGCCGTGATGAAGCCAGAGTGAAAGCTGGTACAGATTATTCTGGTTATGTTGAAGTAGGAACACGCAAGATGGAAGCTCAACCGTACATGGGGCCAGCACTGGAAGAAACTATTCCAGAGTTTGTAGCGGATTTAGAGAAAGGAATGACAGGTAAATGAAACAGCCAGATCAACAATTATTTGACGAGATTTACAAGCGTATTTCTTTGCTTGGCTATGATGTTTATCTTGCCTTGCCAGATATGTCTGCAAAATATCCATTTTGTGTAATGGGGGATACGCATTTAATGCCAAACCCTACCAAATCAGGATTGATCGGTCTAGTAAGCACGAGAGTGCATGTATGGGACGACATCAACAATCGTAGACGCTTGTCAGACATGATCTACAAGATCCAAAACGAATTAAGCAAGATCAATCGCATCGAGAATAGAAGCTGGTCAATGGGCCTCTCTAGTAATAGTCAAATCATTAAAGACAACAGCACAGAAGAAACTCTTTTCCATGCAGTCATTGACATGGAATTTAAATTTGTTTAAACGAAAGGAAAAACTAAATGGTATTAGAACCACAAAAAGGTAAAGATCGGATTTTGATGTTCCGCAAAAAAGGCGACAAAACTGCTGCAGCTAAACTTGCTTTGCAAACAGAACATAAATGGGAATATGAACGCAAAACAGATAGCACGAAAACAAAAGACGGTGCCATTTCTGCCGCTGGTGGGTTGGAAGTTACACTCTCAATCGAAGCGGTTGCGTCTCGTGATGAATTGAATAACATGCTTAAAAACTCTGTAATCGAAGGTTATGAGTTGGAAGTATGGGACATCGACCTTAAAGGCGAAAAACAAGGTGCTAAATACCCAGCATTGTATGCTATCGGTAAATTGAGCAAGTGGGAAGTTCCTGCGAACGTAGAAGATCTTATCACTCTATCAACTGAAATGGCAATCGATGGCAAGCCAGTGCCAGGCTACGCAACACTCACTGCTGAACAAGAAGCAGAAGTGCTTTACGCATTTACTGACACAACTGCTATCGGGTAAGCATTAATTGATACGAGGGCGAAAGCCCTCTTTTATTTTTACTAAAAAACACAAAGAAAAGGAAAAATCATAATGAAAACATTGACAATTAATGAACGTGAACACGAATTATCTTTTGGTATCGCATTCATCCGTGAACTTGATAAGAAGTTCTGCTCTAACGTGAATGGAATGAATTTCGGAGCTGGTGTCCGTTCTGCGGTTGTGTATCTCTTGGATGGAAACCCTGTAATCTTGGTTGACATCATTCAGGCCGCAACAATTACAAATCGGAGCAAACTATCTGAAAAGGATATTGAGAAATGGCTTGAAGAACAAGACGATCTCGATGTTGTCTTCGATGATTTTTTAACATGTTTCAAGACCTCAAAACTGACCAAGAAGACAACGATGGCGATCGTGGAAGCGGTGGAACAAGCCTAAAGAAAACCACGGTCGAACTCACTTCTGAACAGACTTATGAAGATCTGATGGCGACCATCTTCGCTTTCTTTGGTATTACAGACTATGTGACTGCTCAACGCATGACACTAAAAGAATTTAATATCAGACAGCGTGCAAGAGACATGCAGATGTTAGATGAAGAAAAGAGGGTGTATTTACTCGCTTTTCAAATCCGACAAGCGCAAGCGAGCAAGAAAGATGGGAAATACATCTTCGAGAAGTTCGAAGACTTTTACAACGAAGAAGAGCGACGCAGAACAGTTTTGAATAGATCACAAGGCCCTGCGGTCAATCAAGAACTGATTGAGATAGCTAAGAGACTTCAAAAGAGGCGAAAGGAAGGAGGTATAGATGGCTGATAAGTCCTTTAAAGTAGAAGCCGTGCTGAAAGCTACTGATGCAGGTTATTTTGCAACGATGCAAAAAGCAGGCTCTGCAATCGAAAATTTCACTCACAAGGCTGAAAAAGCTGGTTCCAATATTTTTGGATCGCTTAAAGAAGTCGGCAAAGGCATGACGATTGCAGGAGCAGCGACCACTGCAATGGGCGTGAAAGCAGTTAAAGGATTCGGAGACTTCGAGGCCTCACTTAACAAGGCTGCAATCGTAGCGGGTGGAACATCCAAGGACATCGCAGGACTTGCAGATGTCGCTAATAGGATGGGTAAAGATTTGCCATTATCTGCACAAGATGCAGCAAATGCAATGATTACAATGGCCCAAAACGGAGCAAGCCTTGAAACTATTAAAAAAGTATTTCCAGCAATTGCACAAGCAGCAACCGCTTCTGGTGCTGACTTGATTACAACTGCTGGAGTTGTGCAACAATCAATGAACGTTTGGGGGGACAGCATTGGCTCTGCAGAACAAGCTGCGGCTGTACTGACTCAAACGGCAAACGTGTCAAATGCCTCAATCGAAAATATGGAACAAGCCTTGTCAAACGTGGCAAGTTCCTCTCGGTTGATGGGTGTAGATATGAAAGACGCATCCACTGCAATCGGTCTGATTACCAACACAGGTATGTCTGCAGCTCAAGCATCACAAGACTTGAACCATGCTATGTTGAAGATGGCGGCGCCATCTGAAAAAGCTCAGAAATTGATGAACAATCTCGGTTTGAGTTATACGGACGCTGCTGGCAACATGAAACCATTCAAACAAATCTTGACCGAGGTGAATGACAAAATCAAAGATATGTCGCAAGCCGAGAAGGCTGCAACATTGAAGACCTTGTTTGATACATCAGGGATGCAAGCTATCAGCCCATTGCTTGATAGTATTTCCAACAAAACCAAAGATGCCACTAAATCATGGGATGCTGCTAGAGGATCGCTCGAAGAAGTATCTCGCTCACAAGGTGATGCTGCAGCTTGGCTTGCTAGACAAGCAGAGGATATGCAGAACAACGTAGGCTCTAAACTTGAACAAGTTGGAGGCTCGTGGGAGTCCTTGCGAAACAAAGTAATGGCATCTAACAAAGGGATGCTCACAGGCTTATTGTCTGGTACGTCCAAAACTATTGAGTGGGCTACTGATAGCGACAATGCAGTGGCCAAAGTCATTCGTGGATTTGTAGGAATGTCACCAGTTATAGGCCCTGCAATGACTGCGGTCGGTACAACAATGATGCAGACAAAAAATATTGTGTCTGGTCTCGGTTCTGCTTTTAGTATTTTAAAAGTAGCAATGACAAATCCGTGGACTTATGTGATCGTCGGACTTGCTCTTGTCATTAAATACTTCGTAGATTTATACAAGAGTAGCGAGACATTCAGAAATAAAGTTAATGCAGTAGTTAAATCGGTTCAATCTGCATTTTCAGGCTTAATGTCGAAGATGCAACCAGTTATCAATGGTATTAAGAAGGTATTTGGTAATATTCCAAATGCTGGAGGCCTTGCGACTGCTATTGGTGGTGCTGGGCTTGCTCTCGGCGGACTATTTGCATTGTTAAAAGGCAATCCATTCAGTGGTTTCTTCAACAAGGCCAAGGCATCGACAAGTGCTGTAGAGAGGACTTTCCGACAATCTAATGGAGTAATCAAGCAAATCTTCACAGGGCTTGGAGAAGGCCTTAAAACTGCACTATCTGGTGTTGCGATTGCTGCAAAAGGCATCGGTTCTGGTCTTGCGACTGCGTTCAGAGGTATTGGTCAAGCACTAGCGATGGCTAATCCAGCGAATATCCTCGCATTATCTGTTGCGATTTTAGCAGTAGGTGCTGCAATGGCTCTCGCTGGGATGCAAGGCGCAGGGATTGCTCAAATCCTTCAAGGAATTGGCAGTGTAGTCGAATCTGTCGGACGAGCATTTGCCACAGTAGCAACTGCTATTATTGGAGCATTTGCACAAGCTATTGTAACAATAGCGCCTTCGATTCAAGCGTTCATTCCAGTTATTAAGGCAGTTGGCTCTGCGATTGCTGAAATTATTACCGCTGTGGGTGGTGTTGCTCCTCAATTAGCAATTTTAGTCAATGCATTCGGCACATCATTCAACGCTATTGTCCAAGCAGTGGGAACTGCAGTACAACAGATTGCATCTGGCATTGCTCAAATCGTCGCAGCATTTGCCCCGATCGTGGAAACAATCGGAAACGTGATCATCAGAGTCGCTGAAATCATCATGACGAACCTGCCACCAGTTTTACAAGCGGTAACGCCTCTTGTCGAAGTTCTGGGCAAGGTGTTCACGACAACTGCACAAATTATCGCTAATGCGATTGTTCAAATCATCACTGTGCTACAGCCTGTTATGCCAGCAGTCGCACAGATTGCACAAGCAGTCAGTCAAGCTGTGACTTCTATTGTCCAAGCGTTTTCTAGCATCGTGGGACAAATCGCACCTATTATCAATAGTCTTGCTAATCTATTTACAAGCATAGGTAACGCAATCAAGACTGCTTTGAGTCCTATTACTCCAATTCTTCGAGAATTCGGCAATGTGGTCAGGTCTGTTTTTGATGGCGCATCAAATGTTATTCGTGCATTTGGTGATGCAGTTAAAAGTATTTTAGACGGTGTTTCTGGTGTTATCAAATCCATTGGGCAAGCCATCAAAGACGCTGGTGAAGGGTTCAAACGATTTGGCCAAGGTGTCAAACTTGCAGGAGACCACGGTCTACAAGCGGCCGCAGGTATCGGTGCGGTTGCTGCAGCAGTTCTTGGACTCGGTGCAGCTTCTGCTGGTGGTAACTTAAATGGATTCCGTGCCGATTTGGACAAGTTGGACACGGTAATGTTTAAGATTAGTGGACGAAATGTAGGTTCTATCTTTACTCAGATGGCATCTGGTATGCGTTCTGCAGCTTCTGCGGTTAATCTACTTGCCTCTGGCTTGCCAAAAGTAGCGACTGCAATGCAGACGATTGGGCCTGCTGCAACAGCGTCATCTAGTGCTATTCGTGCATTCGGCACAGGATTCCAACAAATGGCATCTGCAGTCACTCAATCTGCTGTGACGTTCACAATGCTGAACAGTCAGTTCACGCAATTTAATGCTAAAATCTCTTCTGCTACAGCATCATTAAGTGGTTTCAATGCTGCACTGAATATCATTCGCTCAGGATTTACAGCTATCACAACTGCGATCACAGCATTTGTTACACAATTAACCAGTGCTGGAAGCAGTGTAAGAAACATCCAAGCAACTCTGTCACAATTAGGGGCATCTATGACGCAATCTGCATCTGGATTTTCTCAACTTGGCAACGCTATGCAAACAGCAATGTCGCAAGTTGTGACTGCAGTCAATACTGGTATGCAACAAGCAAGATCTGCTTTGACTACTGGATTCACAAGCATGGGTTCAGCCGCTTCGACCTCTATGAACACGGTGGTGATGGCAGTAACCAACGCAATGATGCTTGCTAATCAAGCAGTGACACAAGGTGCGATGCAGATTAGAACTACAATTAGCACAATGCTATCATCTGTTGGTGCATCGATGTCAGCATCACTAAATAATATCGTATCAATCATAACGATGTCATTTCAACGTATGACGATGACGATTAGTATGTCTATGGCGCAAGCAAGCATGGCTATCCAATCAGGTATGTCACGCATGACCGCAACAATGACATCTAGTGGCAATCAAATGTCTCAGATAGCACAGAGAACTGGACAACAAATCTCACAAAATATCACTAATGGCATCAGAAATGGTGTCGGCAGTGCTAGAGGTGCGATGCAATCGATGGTGTATGCGATACAAGCTGTCGGAATGGGCGCTATCGGGACTATGCAGGCTGTCGGTAACATGATTGGCCAAGGCTTGGCGCAAGGTATGTATTCTGCTCTGGGGGCAGTTACTGCTGCAGCAAATGCGCTTGTCGCACAAGCTGAGCGTGCTGCACAGGCAAAAGCCAGAATCCACAGTCCATCACGGTTGTTCCGCGATAATATCGGTAAATTTTTGGCTCTTGGTGTGGCAGATGGTATTGACCGCAATGCGTCAGAAGTATCAAAATCAATGGAGAATTTGATTGATGATGCATCACAGTACACAGCAAGTAATCCTCTTGGTTCTGGATTTGATTACAGCGGAGTAATCAACCATGAAATCAAAGAGGCAGATGGCCAAAACAAACCAATGCAATTAACTCTTGAATTGGGCGGTCGTGCATTCTCTGCATTTGTAGAGGATATCACTACTGCACAAGGCAAGAAAGAGCGTATCAGATTAAAGACAAGCCCTCTATAAAATGAGGGCTTTGCCTTTTTAAAAAATGTAGAAAGGGGGAAAAATGTATAATTTCACAGATACAAACGAGATTTTGAAAAGCTATGAAATGGGCATTCAGACGACATTCAACGGTAAGACACTAGAGCGTGAGCTTACAAATGCAAATGGAGCATTTCAGACTGTCATGATTTCTGGCCGTGGTGTCGTAGACCAAGAGCATCAGACTGTTGATGTAACTGGTCGCGATGGGAAAGTGTTCAGGCGCAAGTCTTACAAAGAGCGTGAAATTGAAATCACTGCTCTGATCTCTGGGATCAATAATTCTGCATTTAGATTGCAGTTTGAAAAGCTAAATGAGCTACTAGATACGAATGAGCCGAGTGATTTGATTTTTGGTGATGAACCAGACCGAATCTACAAGGCACAGTTTGAATCTGCGGACATTCCAGATGAGGAAAGCAATCAACAGATCATTAAGTTGAAAATGATCTGCTATGATCCAAAGAAAGTCACGAATAAGAAGACTGTTACTGGAAATCAGGTCAATTATGCAGGAAACAAAGAAACATTTCCTAAAATTTCTTTTACTGTCGGTGTGAACGTGAATGAAATCAATCTCTTACATGTCGAACAGCAGAAGTATATCCGATTAAAGGGTACATATACTCAGGGGAATCGCATTGAAATTGACATGAAAGAACGCACGATCAAGTTGAATGGCAGAAATGAGCTTAAAAATTTCGACATGGTGAACAGCAGATTTTTCTCTTTGAAGAAAGGGGCTAATACATTAAGATTAACCCCATCGAGCCAAATGACGATTGAATTCAGCGAGGTGTATCAATGATTTATTTATTTAATAATAAAGAAGAATTGATCCACATCATCAAAGAACAAGATCTAATCGAATTTACTCATAAAATCGAGATCAACACATTCGATGCTGCAGAATTTGAATTGCCTATCGAGGCAATCGATAAAGAAATCATCGAACAGATGCGATTCTTTGGCTTCTTCGTGCGAGGTCGTCAATTTGGGGTGTTTAAAGCCTATGAAGTGACCACGACTGACAATTATGTTGTTAAAGGCCTCGATCGTGCAGAGAGCGACTTGCGAACTGTCCGAATTATCAAGGACAAGCGACTGCAAAGCGTTACTGCAGACCAAGCACTCAATGTAGCTTTAGAGGGCACTGGTTATCAGTTAGGTGTAAAAGAAGGCCTTACCAAAGTAAATAAGACCAATTTCTACTACATCAGCCCTCGTGAAGCTCTCGTGAAAATCATCGAGGCTTTTAACTGCGAATTTCGTGTGCGATATGAGTTTGTGGAAAACAAGATCATCAATCGCTACATCGATTTATATCACAGACAAGGTTCATACTCTGGTGTGCAGTTTGAGTACGGAAATAATGCTCTTGAAGTCACGATGGAAGAAGACTCTGACAATGTTGTCACTGCTCTTATTGGTCGTGGTAAAGGTGAGGAATCAACAGATTCGGAAGGCAATGCCACTGGTGGATATGGTCGAAGAATCGAATTTGCTGACATTGTCTGGACGAAAGCAAGTGGCAATCCTATCGATAAGCCTGCTGGACAAAACTACATTGTTTTAAACGATGACATTGAAAACAAGGGCCTTTATCAGAATGGCGAGCTAAAACATCGCTGGGGTGTATTCGTTGATGAAGAAATTGAGGACAAAGAATTCTTGCTTCAGGCGACATATCAAGAGCTTTTGAGGCTCAACAACCCAATCCGTAAGTACAAGGCAAGAATCTTGGATCTGCGAGATGATATCTGGCTTGGTGACCGTGTTGCATTCGTTAAAGATTCTGCAAAACTGTCGTTTGAAGCTCGCATCTTCTCGATTATGATTGACAAGCTCAATTTTGACCAATCAGAAGTTGAACTCGGTGATTACGAGACTTTGAAAAGTCAGTCGCAAAGTAGCTCACTTAATGCTATCAAGGAAGCTGTCAGAGAGCTATCGGAAGAACAAGAGACCTACAATCGAAAAGTCCAAGAGATGATCGACAACAAGAACGCAGAAATCGCTGAAAAAATGCGTGTGATGCGTCTTGATATGGACAATGGTATTGAAGGTGCCAAGAACAAGGCTGAAAAGGTCAAGCAAGAAATAGCTGGAACGATCGACCAAAAGATATCAGGATTCAAGCAGTCGACTGACCAAGCCATAGCAGAAGCCAACGTGCGTTCTGCCGAGGCACTAGCAAGAGCTAGGGCTGGCGCTGATTTAGTCCGAGAAGCGAAGGAAATCGCAAACGAGAATGTCAGAGAGCTAAACGCATTTAGGGCTAACGTTCAAACCGAGCGTGAAAAGCTGTCTGATGAACTCAAGCGGTATTCGCGAGAGGAAACAACTAATCAGATTGTTGCAATTCGCGAGCGATTATCAAGCGATTATGTTGCTAAGAATACTTATGTCGAAAATGTCGAGAGTACCAAGCAACGCTTTGAAGCTCTCACAAGGGACAATGAAGCTAAGCTAGCTGAATTTAGACAAGGCATTGATGGCCGATTGACCACGCTATCTAGTCAGATTGCTGGCAAGGTAAATGAGATTGACTTTCAAAAAGTCAAAGAAGCCTCATTACTTTATGAGCGAATTTTGGGCAAATCTGAAGCAGACGCACCAGATAAGCTATCGCGCTTGGTTATGTCAAGCGAGATCTTCCAGACAGAAGTCGGGAAGTATGCTAAAGATGACTTTAATCTTGTTTACGATCCAACGAATTTTAGCAAGTGGAAGAAGAAGCAACCCGAAGCCAATGTTGTCGAAGTTCAAGCCTCAACAAAATTATTGAGAATTACCAATTCAGGACACACCAACAATGTCTATCGTGGATTCGCATTGCCAATTACGACCTCAAGTTTTGCCAAAGACGAAAAACTTAGCTATCGTATTGAAGCATGGGTAGATGTGTTACCAGATGCTCCTTTAGGCATCGAACTGTGGAACGACAACAGCGTGATTGCTTCTGATCGAGTGACTTTCTCAAAAACTGGAACTCAAATCATCACTGGTACCATGACGGTCAATAAAACTACAACTAAATCAAGAGAATTTCCGCTGGAATTTTGGTTGCTGAAGAATGGCACTGTGGCGATTGGGAAGGTATCTCTTATCCGTGGAGATAGACCACCTAAGAAATTCACGGATGAGACCTCTACACAGGATATTGCTACGCAGACACAAGTAGGTCAGCTTGCTGGTTCGTGGTCTGTCAAAAACCTTAATAGCAATGGAGATATACTCAACTCAATCAACTTGCTTGCTAATGGCACGAACCGAATTAATGGGCGTTTGACTCATATTACCGGTCAGACACTCATCGACAATGCGGTTATCAAGTCTGCGATGGTCGATAAATTAAAGACAGGTAATTTTGAATCTGGATCTGTCACAACTCAGATCCTTGCTTCAAATGCGGTCACGGCTGATAAATTGCTTGTTGACTCGGCAATGATTAACAAGTTGGTAACAAATCAAGCCTTTATCAGAGAGCTGGTATCCCAGAAAGCGTTTATTACACAACTAAACTCAATAGATGTTGCGGCAAAACGTTTTACTGGTGATCGCGTCCAGTCATCAGATGGATCCCTTGTATTGGATTTAATTAAAAATCAATTAACCATGACTAGTGATACAGCTGCTATTGTCAGAGAGCAAGCTGGTTTTCCCACGCAATTTATGCGATATGAATCCAGTGTTGAAAACGGTCATAAGCACGCTAAGACAATCATCGGCAGTAACCGAGATGGTTCCAAATCATGGAACTCACCATCATTTGCTGGAATCGTAATTGATAACAATGCCAACAGTGCACTTGATAACATTTATCAATTTGGAGACCATATCCACTTTAAACATTCACAAGGTGATGACGGTTGGCGATTCTCAAATGTCTCACAAATTATCACGCCCGGTGTTTGGAATAAAAAATCTGAAATATGGGCTAGATCATTTGTCGTACCGAGAGAAACAAGAGGACTTACTGACACACCAACTAAATTTATAAATCTAGTTGATAGCGTCGCAGCACTATGGAAACTTTGGGCACACGCTAAAGGACAAATGAGCATGACAGGTGCGATGCAAACCGTTGTACAAGGGTCTCTTGACGCTTGGGGTTATAGTAGACCTCATATTTAATAATTACGGAGGAACAAATGAACGAAAACATTTTACTGTCAATGGTTGCTGAATTAAATAAGCAATTGAGCGACAAAACGCTTGGTGAAATTGAGTTTAAGGCTCGTTTTACTGACCTGCAATCACAAGTAGCGCAACTTGCTCAAGAAGTTGAAAGCTATCGCTCTGTTCTGGAATCTGACAAAGATTTGAAGGACCTATTTGAAGAAATCAAAAACAAAAACGAGGTAAACAAATAATGGATTACAAAGTACAATTTAAATCATACGATGCAGTAGCTAACACTACCAAGGTAGCAATCAAGCAAGATTTCCCTTATCGAGTATTTGAAGAAATCCTCCCAAACAACCGCATGACAGAAGATGATGCAACACTGGTCGAAGCAGTATTGAACATCGTGCGCATGGAATTGGACACATCTGGTGCAGTCGTAGCGATCAAGAAAGAGCTTGACAAGTCTGTTGAGGCCAACAATAACGCTATCGCTAAAATCCAAGAATTGACCAAGGAGAACGAAGCGATGACGCAACAAATCCAAAGCATCAAATCAGTAGCTGATTGGTCGGTTCTCGCTCGTGTAACAGATACAGACAATCCAATTGATCCAACTCTGTATGCTCGTGGATTGGAATTGGTAGAAACTGGCCAAGTCGGCAAAGAATATAAAGCGCACGATATCTTTGTTGTTAACAATCCAAATCACATCGCTAAATATGGCGAAGGCACTCGTGTGCTTGTGCAAGTGAATAATGCCTTCACATACAATGGCGAATCCGTGGAAGAACTCGAAGGTAAATTGTCGCAAGATGGAAAACTGGCAGTCTGGAAATGGGAACTCCCGAAAGAATCTAAGCCAGCGCAACCGAGTGGAAATCTCGAAACTGAACCAGTTGCGACAGCTACACCACAACCAGTACTTTAATGAGAGAGGGGCGTGATCTATGATCCACTTTACACCCGAAGATATCTCGATGATGGTCGGATTTGTCGGGATCTTACTTGGAATTTACGGCAATTTTAAAGGAAATGTCGTGGCACAAGAAAAACGCATGGTCGTTATTGAAAAAGACATCGAAAACATGCGTGATTTCCGTCTTACGGCTGTTAGACGACTTGATAACCACGATGAACAAAATAAGTCTCTATTGATCCTCGCAGAGCAGGTCAAAGCCTTGAGCGAGGATATGAAAGAACTTAAAGCATTAATCCAAAACAAAAATAATTAAGAGGTAACACTATGAAAATTAACTGGACAGTACGTTTGAAAAATAAAAACTTTTGGCTTGCCCTTGTGCCAGCCTTGGCTTTGCTATTCCAAGCATTCGCTGATATTTTTGGTATCAAATTGGAATTTGGCCAAACGATTGATAAAGTCCTTGTATTTATCAATGTACTATTTGCCTTTCTTGTACTTGTCGGGGTCGTTAACGACCCAACTACTACAGGATTGAGCGATTCAAGCCGTGCTTTGGGATATGAAGAACCTAACCAAGATTAACATAAAGGAGGCGGTCTTTTGACTACTCAAAAACAATTATTAGATACGTTAGATAGCGTAGTCAATCAACGTGTTACCGTGCCAACCAACCCGTATGGCGGGCAATGTGTGGCATTAATTGACAACATTCTGCAATATCAAGGATTGTATAATCTCAATTTTAGCTACTTAAACGCTATCAACGGTCTGGACAGAGCTTCTGCATTGGGGCTTAAAGTAACCCGTTTTAACGGTTCTAACAATCCACCAGTAGGGGCTGTATTTGTTTCTGATTGCTCTCCAAATCATGCATTTGGGCATATCGGCTTTGTAGTAGCAGAACACGCAGACGGAACAGTTACAACCATCGAGCAAAATATAGACGGCAATGCAGACGCTCTTTATAATGGCGGATGGGTTCGGAGAGTACGCAGAAACCTAGATAGTGCAGGGAATTTCAGCTATGTTGATTGGAACGCACCAAGCCAACGCATAGTTGGTTGGTTTGAGTTGCCATTTGACGGCTCCGAAATCGAATCGGGTGGACTCGCTAAAGGTGATTACTTCCTTGATGTATCAGCTTACCAGTCAGCGGACTTGACTAGCATTTGTCAAGCATCGGGAACTAACAATACCATCATCAAGGTAACTGAGGGTGTCGGTTGGATTAGTCCAGTAGCAACACAGCAGACAAATACAAGTAACTGCATTGGTTACTATCACTTTTCCCGTTTTGGTGGCAATGTAGCGACAGCACAAGCTGAAGCTAACTATTTCATCGCTAACCTGCCATCGCGTCCACGCTACCTAGTGTGTGACTATGAGGATGGTGCGAGTGACAATAAACAAGCCAATACCAACGCTGTATTGGCATTTATGGATATTTGCAAGTCGAACGGGTTTGAGCCTATCTATTACAGTTATAAGCCGTACACATTGGCTAATATCTATGTAGAGCAGATTACCGCTAAATATCCTAATAGTCTTTGGATTGCAGCCTATCCAGATTATGAGGTTCGACCAGAACCTTTTTGGGGTGTCTATCCTAGCATGGATCATACAAGATGGTGGCAATTCACTAGTACAGGCTTGTCTGGTGGGTTAGATAAGAATGTAGTGATTATTGGAAGTGAAGGAAGCAACAAGAAAGAAGAGGAAGAAGATATGAATTTTGTAGTACGTAGCACAAGCGGAAAGCAAGGATATGTCGGAATTGTAAATGGTCGTGTATTTGGTATTGGTAGCATGGGAACGGTTGATGAATTAAAATCAAACGGGGCTAAACATTTGAAGCTTGACGATGGAGATTTTACACGTTTCCTTGACAGCCAATCACGAGATAGCGCAGAAGTATCTAAAGCGATTGAAGAAGCCAGTGCATCAGTCGTTGAAGCAATTGAACAACGTGGACAAGCTACGCAAGGTCAAAACGGAAACTAAAATTAAAATGGAGGTAGACAATTGAGATTGAACTCTACCAATCTTAAACAATTTGAAGGAGGGGCAATCGTCAAACAAGGCGATTCTGCCTCTCTTTTCGGTTATGAGCTGTTGGATGAGAATATGCGTCCAATTAGTGATCTAAATGGCAAAAATGCCACAATCAGGATCTTCAATCAAAAAGGAAAGGCCATGTTTGAAAGTAAAGTGGATAAGTCCAGAGTTGCTTTCAAAATCGGAAAGGCATTGCCAATAGGATCATATCTTGTCGAAGTTGTTTGTGATGGCTATATTTTCCCAAGTGACCGTTCAACACGCTTGGAAATCACACGTTCAGCAGATGAATTTACAAGCGAGGAAGTCCTTTCGCTTGTAAGAAACGATGTCAAAACAGAAATCGACAAGTACATCGCAGAACACCCAAATGGGCCACAGACAGAAGAATTGCCAGACCTAACAACTCTTTATAACCTAGCTAAAATTTGAAAGGACATATAAATGACTTTAAACACTGAAAAACTAACATCATTTGCCCAAGCTGTGGGTTCTGACATCAAAGAAATCAAAACCACGCTGGCTAACAAGGCAGACAAATCAGAAATCGGCCAAGGCGGGATCACGCAACAACAACTTGACACTGCAATTCAAGGAGTCAAAACAGAAATCCTTGGTGAAGGTGTCCCAGAAGAGTTGAATACTCTCAAAGAGATTGCTGAGAAGATCTCTGCTGGTAGTAGCTCTGATGGTGCTATCGTCTCAAAAATGACCGAACTCGGGCAGAAAATCACCGATTTGGAAACCTTGGATCTAGTGGCAATCTATAACACAGCGAAAGCGTGATTGCATGAATAGTATTATCAACGTAATCAAAGCTATAGGCCGAGATATCAAAGAGTTGACAACTAAACAAGCTGAATTTTTGAAAGAAAGTAAGGCTTCCGAATTAATTGACGAAAAGCTAAAAAACAACGGAAATCCGTTTGTTACACGTTCTGAAATCCCAGCGGTTGATACCACGCAACTAGCGAGCAAGAACGACTTGGAAGAACTCAAACGCAAAGTCGGAACGAGCGGAAACACGACCACGGAACTAAAAGGGCAAGGTTTCCCTTACGCTCTTGATGCAGAAATTGGAGTGACTTACATCGATACCACGGCTAGAAATGGTGCTTTTAAGTGGATTAAAAAACGTGCTGGTGCTGGTCGTGATAACTGGGTTATTCTAGCGGGTGACACGGGCAAGGTGCGAGCAAGGAATATTCAATCAGCTCTCGGTGCCTCCTACATGGAATTTAGACGTATCAATTCAACCGTAGAAATCAACTTCGGAGGCCTCTCTTGGGGTTGGTTTGGTATAAAGAGGCGTGGTGCAGTTGGTTACATGGCGCAAGGAAGTGACAGAGAGCGAAATGTTGTCATCCTAAATGTTCAAGGCATACCAGTAGGATTTCGCCCATCTGGCTCAAAATTGGGCATGATTACCAACGACAAGGGACAACGTCTGGGAACTTGGTATTTAGGTGGCCCGGCAGACGGCAACCAATTCCGGTTACAATTCGATGACCCCGTTCCAACAGATCGGGATATCGGAGATATTCGCTTTTCGAGTGTAGTGTATGTCACGGATGATCCGTGGCCAGAGAGCCTATAAGCTATAAACATATAAGACACCTACCCTCCCAAAACGGGAGGGCTTTTTTTATTGTGCTTATAACGGAAAATCTTGAAATTGTCTATTATAACAGACATTTTACCCTATAAGTCCTTGATTTTTTAAACGGATAATGCTATAATAATTGTACACAGATTTTAAACAATCTACTAAATAACCAAGTGAAGATAGGGTGACACCTTGCTTGGATTGCATACATAATTCCCGTTGCACTTTTTGTGAGATATTGCAAGAAGATAAGTAATTCTCTTTTGAGTAATCAGAAGAGGTCATGAAGTGTAAGAAGATTGAGGGTGTATGCAGTATAGAGGTTGTGCGTAGTTAGACCATTATCAGACGGTGGCGGTGACAATAGACGCTTTCGGTGAAAGAATAATCTGGGTAGGCCTTGCGTAGCGGTAAGAACCGAACCAGAAATGCTAAATTAAACCGTTTTGCACTTGAGGTTGAGGGATCAATCAATAACACTAAAGATAAGTACAAGTAGCCCAAAACGTGCAGATAAAACATTGGATATATCTATGCTTAAAACATATTTCTGAATGTCGGGTGAAAGTTGGACGTAACCAGTCGTGCCTAGTCATTTAATCGCTACGGAAGTTATAGGGTCGCTCCTTATGGCTCAGACCGTGGTAGGCTATCGGTCAATAAGTTGCGTACAATCGAAGTAGAGCGAAGGCTCATTTAATAGATTGTTTAAAGTTTGTGTATTCCCTTGCGTTTGCAAGGGTTTTTCTTTTTTGAAAAAGTGACATATTTACTATCCCTCATTGAAATTGTCTATTGTAATAGAAAAAAATAAAAAGGGGCAAAAAAGGGGCAAAAGGTATGTTTTTATGTGTGACAATAGGTAATATTTTAAAGCAGAAATGCCTCTAAAACCCTTATTTCATGCAGTTTGTGTTTGCATGTGTTGTTATCTGTTTATATACGAACTTAAAGACGCAGTTAAATAATTGTGATTACGAAAGTTCCTTCTAGCTCGCTAGAAGGAACTTTTTGTATGGGAGTCCTTTCTAGACAGGGCCTATAAATAGGAGTATAATGGAAAAAAGTGAGAAATGGAGGGTGGACCATGAGATGGATTGTTGGAATCTTTGTTCTACTCATGATTAAGCCAATTATATATCTATTGAAAGGTCTCTGGTTTATTGCGGAACTCTTCTTTATGTTCCTCTTTGTCAAAGTCTTACTAGGAACTATGAGATGGATCCTTAGTTGGGGAAGTTAAGAATAGAAAACAAAAGAGAGTGGGACAGAAATCGGTCATTCGTTAGAATTCGATTTCGTCGTC
>ERZ773267.551-NODE-551-length-24377-cov-11.042677_pt1 | contig 24377 bp, 30 predicted proteins | sample MGYA00511959_ERZ773267 | MGnify/ENA primary metagenome ERZ773267 (study PRJEB29015, sample SAMEA2738165) | human oral metagenome | biome: human oral; feature: human-associated habitat; material: saliva | place: China | collected 2240 ... | reverse complement strand
TTATGAACCAAAAACAAATTGATCGCATTGTTGAGATGGAACGAATTCTCAATGAAACACAAAAAATCCTGGAAAATCTTCAAGACGCTCAACAAAAATGGCTTGAAAATTTTGAAAATTTCCAAAAATTGTCAGACTATTATAGTTCTGCTAAGTGGTTTGAAGATTTTGACGCATTCAATAATGGTGCTATTCCATCAGAAGTTCCGTGTGGAGTTTTGTCCGAAGATGGCGCGTACAATCTTTTTGTGAATCAGCACGAAACGGCTCGTGAAAGCATAGAAATCGCTCTCAAATATTTATAAAAAATCCCCAAATGGGGATTTTATTTTTCAGCATTGTTAGCATTTTCAGAGATTTTTTTCAGATCAACCTCGTAGGTTTCTTTTTTCTTAAAAAATTTTTCAAGACCAGAACCAGTAAAAATGGACGTATAAAAACCAACAAAAAATACAATAATAATTAGCAAAAAAATGGGAATATCAAAAGTCCAACGAATGAATTTGACAGACACGTTACTTAGATTTTGCATGACGAATGTGATGAGCAAAACGAGCGCGATGATTCCAAGAATCTGTGAAAATGAAATATTTTTGAGAGAAAATCGTGACATAGAAAAAATTATTTTTCACACTATAGATTTTTTTGCAAAAAATGCAAGCCCAAAAATTTGCTTTTTCAAGATTTTTCTCTATAATTTTTCCGTTTTATAATTTTTTATTATGGATTTTAAACAAGCACAAGAATTGATGAAATTGCAGCAACAAGCGCAAAAAATTCAAGAAGAACTTTCTAATACGCATATTGAAGCCGAAGTTGATGGGCTCGTGGTGACGATTGATGGCCAGCTTAAGGTGGTAAAAACTGAAATCGAGGATACTTCCATCATCGGTGACAAAGAAAAAATCGAAAAAGCTGTTACTGAAGCGGTAAACAAGGGAATGAAAAAAGCTCAGGAAATCGCTGCAGATCGTATGCGCGGAGTAATGGGACAGATGGGGCTCAACATTCCTGGAATGTAATTCTGCAAAATCCTTTCTTTGGAAGGGATTTTTTTATTTTTTGAAAAAATTAAAAGTATTAAAAAATATTTTTTAAATCTGTCAATTATTTTTATGAGAAAAATTTAGAGATATTTGCTTTTATCAAAAAAACATGCTATTCTGAATGGGTATTTTACTCTTAAAAATAAAAATATGGGACTTTTTGATGATCTTCTTGGTGGTGGCTCTAAAAATGCTACACCTCAAGATACTACTCCGATTATGACTGACCCGATGGAAGGAATGTCTCAGGAGACAACTTCGACACCTCCTGCGATTGATGAATTGCTCAATATTTCTGCGGGAAATGTAACGGCTGATATGCCAAGCTATACCGCACAAAAAGCAGCTGAATCGCAAAATATGGTGACTGAAGTAGCGCCTGCGATTGAAATCACTGAGGCAGAATCTCCGATTATTATTTCTGACGCGACGGAAATGGTAACGCCAGTGGTTGAATCTACATCAGTAACGACCGACGCACCAAGCTCTCTGATAACTGAAACGCCAGTAGTGGCGCCTTCAATTTCAGAAAATCTTGTGACAGAAACTCCAGTAATTTCTCTTCTTGATGAAGCTCCTATGACTGAGGCTTCTGTTACAGAAGTTGTTACTCCAGAAGCGGTGACTCCAGAAACTTCTCTGATTTCTGAAGAAAATCATGAAGCAGCAGAAAATGCTGCCGAATCAGGACTTTTTTCTCTTGTAGATCATGATCTTGAATCAACTCAGTCACCAGTGGTAGAAATATCAGCAGAAAGTGTAGAAAAATCTCCTATTTTTGCCTCATCTGAAACAGAAACATTGGTTGCTGAAGTTCCAGAAAATACTGATTCTTTCTTGACGGCTGGATTGCTTCAACTTGAAAAAATGGAAAAAGCACTTGCTGATCGCAAACAAAAATTCTTGGATCAGGCGGAAGAATATCGCTCTGAAAAGGAAAAATTTGCGAAGCTTGAAGCTGAAGCTATTGAAAATTCTCGCTCAATGGATGATGAACAGTCTCGTATTGACATGATGAAAAAATATTTCAAAAAACAGCAGGAAGGTGCCAATATTAACGATTCTGTCGGAACGGCACTTACGGGAATTGGTGTGAAAAATGCAGTTGGAAAAACGATGAATCGAAAAACTCGTACACCTGCCAAACAATCTGTGTAAATGAAAAACTCTCGAAAGAGAGTTTTATTTATTGGAAAAAATCTGCATCAAAAATATAGAGATTTTTCCACATTTTTCCAGTGAGAATGATCTGATTTTTTGACTTCTCAAAGGCAATGCCATTCATTTCTTGGGCTTGTGGATTTTCTTGAAGTTCTTGATGTTTGAGGAAATCAAAATTCCATCGCGCGAGCACTTTTCCAGAATTTGGATCAATTTTGATAACATCATTCGTAAGCCAAATATTCGCAAAAATCGCTCCATCAATATATTCAAGTTCGTTGATTTTGTTGATTTTTTTGCCATTTTCAAGGACAGAAATTTCTGAAATTTTATTAAAGTTTTCATCAAAAATAGTGATTTTTTCTGTTCCATCACTCATGAAAATTTTCTCGCCATCGCTTGCGAGCCCCCATCATTCCTTATTTTTATAATTAAATTCGCCAATTTTTTCAAAATTTTGTGCTTCCAAAATAAATCATTTTTGATTTTTCCAAGTCACAAAATAAATTTTCCCATTCAATTCAGTGATTCATTCTCCGAAAAAAATATTTGGATCGAGCGAAAACTTTGGCTCAAAAATCCCATTTTTATCAAGAATTCCAACTGAAGAATGTATGCCACTCAGATAATTTGGCGCCCCAGAAGACAGAAAAATTTGATCATTTTTTACAAAAATTCCTTGCGTAAAAACTCGCGAATCGCTCGGTTGAGTTGTGAAATTCTCTGAAAAATCTGAGATGGTTTTGGTGCAACCAATCAGAAAAAATACCCCAAGAATCACAAAAGTAGAAATTATTTTTTTCATGCGTTCATTGTAAAGATTTTTGTAAAAAAATCAAAATTGACTTATTCGAAAAGTGAGTATACTTGAAGGGATTTTAACACAATTTTATGACAAATCCACAAGTAAAAATGATTACTAATTTTGGTGATATTACCTTTGAACTTTTCCCAGAATTTGCGCCCAAAGCAGTAGAAAATTTTATCGAACTTTCAAAAAATGGCTATTATGATGGCGTTATTTTTCATCGTGTGATTCGGGATTTTATGATTCAGGGTGGCGATCCGACAGGAACGGGAATGGGTGGAAGTAGTATTTGGAACAAAAATTTTGAAGACGAGTTTACTTTTTCATTGACGCACAAACGAGGCATTCTTTCTATGGCGAATGCGGGTCGAAATACGAATGGTTCGCAATTTTTCATTGTAACGATGGATAATGCGAGCTTTCTTGATCGCAAGCATACGATTTTTGGTCAAGTAATTTCTGGAATGGATGTAGTGGATGATATTGAGCGTTTACCAACGGATCACAATGATCGCCCAAAAATGGATGCAGTGATTGAAAAAATAGAAATTATTAGTGAATAAAATATGAAAAATTTTTCTCAAAACATTCAGGAAAATTATAATTTTTCTGGTGAGCATATCGACATTGGTGTTGCTCTTTATGAAAATGAAATTTTTTCTGATACTCGTGTGAGTATTCCTTTGTCAACTTTGAATCGCCATGGGCTTATTACGGGGGCAACTGGAACAGGAAAAACGAAGACTATTCAGAAACTTTTGGAACGCCTTTCTGATGCGGGAGTTCCGAGTGTGATGATGGATATTAAGGGTGATATTTCGGGGCTCTCTATGCCTGGAGAATATTCTGAAAAATTACAAAAATATATTGATAAATTTGGTGATTTGGAATGGCAGGCAAGGGGTTTTCCGGTAGAATTTTTTTCACTTTTGAACGAATGAGGCGCTCAGGTTCGGTCAACCGTTTCAGAGTTTGGACCATTTTTATTTGCTCGTGTCTTGGGGCTTTCCTCAGTACAAACTGCCGCTCTGACAATTATTTTTAAATATGCGGACGATCATGGTTTGTTGCTCGTTGATTTGGAAGACTTAGAAACGCTTTTGTCATTTTTGGCAACAGATGGAAAAAATGAATTGGCTTCATATGGACAGATTTCGCAGGCAACCATTCAGGTGATTATGCGACAAATCATTGTGCTTAAATCTCAGGGTGCTTCGCAATTTTTTGGTGAAAAATCCTTGGATATGAGTGATTTAATGCGCGTTGATGATGAATGAAAAGGGCAGATCAATATTATTCGATTGATGAATTCGCTTCGTTATCCGCAACTTTTTTCCACGATGATGATTCAGATTTTGACTGAATTATTTGGGACGCTACCTGAGGTTGGAGATATTTCCAAACCAAAATTGGTGGTAATTATTGATGAAGCGCACTTACTTTTTCGTGATTTGCCGAATGAAATTTTGTCAGAATTTGAGATGATTATCAAATTGATTCGATCCAAGGGCGTGAGTGTGATTTTCTGTACGCAAAATCCGATGGATATTCCTGAAATTATTTTGTCACAATTGGGACTTAAAATTCAGCATGCTCTCAGGGCTTTTACTGCCAAAGATAACGAATCTATCAAAAAAATGGCGAAAAATTTTCCGATTTCAGAATTTTATGATATCGAAAAAAATCTGACTACTCTTGGGACGGGTGAAGCGTTTGTCACAACAATTGGTGAAAATGGTAATCCAACGCCCCTTGTGATGACGAAAATTTTCCCACCAGAATCAAGAATGGATACTATTACTAATGCTGAACTGGCCTCGTTTTTGAGTATTTCTCCAATTTTTGCTTCGTATAAAAACCCAATAAACCCTGAGAGTGCGCAGGAAATTTTGGCACAAAAAATGATGATGATTCAATCTCAAAAAAGAGAGGAAGAAGCTGAAAAAGCACGAATCATGGCTGAAAAAGAACGTCAAAAAAACCCAACGATGACCGATACAATCGTCGAAAGTGTGACAAAAACTTTTGGCAAAGAAATTGCTCGTTCGGTTGGCACAAAAATTGGTGGCCGCCGCATGGGGAGCATTGGTGCAGAAATTGCGCGCGGAATTTTGGGGTCAATTTTTAAATAATATTTATGAAAACTATTGCAATTATCACAGCGATGCGGGAAGAAGCTGAAATTATCGTCTCTCGTTTTTCGCTCGTAAAGACAAAAAACCTGACAAATATTTCTGTATTTGAAGGAGAATTTGTATCAAAAAATCCTTTGAAAATTATTTTAGTGTTGGGTGGTATTGGGAAAATTCAGGCAGCGATGGCGACTACTTTTTTGCTCGAAAATTATAAAAATCCAGATAAAATCATCAACATTGGCATTGCAGGAAATGCGACTATTTCGCGTCTGACTATTGGTGACGTGCTATTGCCGACAGAAATTGTGCAGCATGATATGTATTTGCCATTTGATGGTGCGCATCTTGATTATGCAAAAAAGCCTATTAGTATTGCTCCACCAGAAATAGAAAATTCGTTTGATAGATTTTCTGTTATACATGGAGGGGTATGTGCAACTGCTGATGAGTTTGTGGATAATTTGCAAAAAATTGCTTCACTTCGTGAACAATTTGAGGCGGATATTTGTGAGATGGAGGCTTTTGCTATCGCGTCAGTGGCGCGCGAATACAATATTTTAAATCGCTGTATTTTTATCAAGGCTGTATCCGATGGTGCCGATAATGAAGCCAAGGAAGCTCATATGAATAACCTTGAGTTTGCTATGAATAATAGTGTTGATGTATTGGAGGTAATTCTAAAAACAATATAAAATCCCCACTTTGGGGAATTTTTTACAAAAAAGATTCAATAGTTTTTCGAAGTGATGAGAGATTTTTTTGTTCTAATAAAATATCACCGTGAGACACATATTCCTTGGCGTTAAAAAATTGATGATTTTTGGCGGCAGAAGGCAGAGGAATGATTATTTTTTGAATGTGAAAAAAATCCAGTTCTGCGAGCGTGGTGGCGCTTCCGCGAGTGATAGCGATATCTGTCTCGGAAAAAATATGATTTTGTTCTGATTTTTCGAGCCAATTTAACACTTGAATATTATCAAAATTTTCAAAATTCTTCCGCATATCGGCATTGAGTTTTCCAAGGATAACAATCCACTCTGCATCAATATTTTGGCAGGAATTTGAGATTTGTTCAAAAACGCTTTTTGCTCATTGAGATCAGCAAATCACAAGAATGTGTTTTTTGGAAGTTTTCCAGAAAATTTGCTGATTTGGATTTTGTTCAAAAATTTTTGGATCCAAAATTTGCCCGACAACCTCACAAGGATATTTTGAAAAAAATTGCTTGGCAGACTCGAATCCAAGAAAAATTTTTTCAGAAATTTTTGCCATTTGAAGATTGGATCGCCCAGGAATTGTGTCAGATTCGTGTATATAAACAGGAATATTGAGTATTTTCCCAGCAAGTCCAATCGCTAACGCTCCTGGTCCACCTTTTGAAAAAATTGCGATTTTTGGAGTATTTTTTTGTTCGGATTTGAGAATTTTATAGGCCGAAAAAATGCTTTTTAAAAGAAAAAATGGGTACAGAAGGATTTTTGGTGATCGAGTTGTTGTAAGTTTGAGAATAGGAATTCCTGCGAATGGAATATGAGCTTTATTGGCCTCTTTTTTTTCTTCGCTATTTTTTCCGCCAATCCATAAAAATTTTTGAGATGAAAATTTTTTGATGAGCATTGAGTAAAGAGCAATAATCGGGGAAATATGTCAGCCTGTCCCACCACCAACGAGAATAATTTTTTCAAATTTTTCGAGTTCATTTAAGATTTTTTCCATAATTTATGTGTTATCTTCACCGATACCAATGATTTTTTCAAGCATTTCAATCATAAAATCCCAAGCTTCGATATTTGGCTTCATAGCGAGGATTTCGTCAGGATCAAACCATTTGTAATCATAGATTTCTTCTGTCTGAGTTTTGGAGATTTTATCGGTGGTTTCCATCAAAAAAATATATTCCACGCGAGATTTATCCTTTCATTCTGCGTTTTTGTATGACAATTCATAAATCGAAATCGGCAGCGGAAAATGCTTCAATTTTTTTCATTGGTGATGTAAATTTTCTTCAGAATCAATCTCGAAAAAACTTGCAGAAATCCCGAATTCTTCATGGATTTCACGAAGCATCGCTGTATGGATATTTTCATTTTCTTCAACATGGCCGCCCGGTAGCACCCAAGGCGTATTTGGCTTGTGTTGCGTCAATAGAATTTGCCCATCTGTATTGAACAAAAAAGCGCGAACTACCAAAGGAAGATTTTTCATAGTTTAAAAATTATATTCATAAATACCTGTCGGGCTTACTGAAATATGCCCGTCCAATTCGAGCATTGTTAGCTCAATGGTAAGGTTTTCGACAGAAATATTTGTGGCAGAAATAATGCTATCAATAGTATTATTTCCATTCATAATGGCATTAAAAATCATTTCTCCTAATTCAGAATGAAAATTTTTCTTGAGAGGAGTGTTTATATTTTTTGTTTCCAAAAAATTTTGTTGAAGACTTTTGGAAATTTGTGGCTGAAATTCTTCGAAAATATCGTTCGCTGAAATAGTACATTTTGCCTCACCAGTGCTGATGAGCTGATTGCAACCTTGGCTGGTTTCACGAAAAATATCTCACGGAACCGCAAAAACATCCTTTCCAAGGTCAAGCGCGAGACTCGCAGTAATGAGAGTACCGCTTTTAATTCCAGCTTCAGGAATGAGAATAGAATCAGAAAGTCCTGCGACAATTTCATTTCGAATAGGAAAATTATACGATTCTGGAGCTGATCCAATAGGGAATGACGACAAGAGTCATCCTCATGATTCGAGAATTTTTTCAAACAATTTGGCATTGGTCTTTGGGTACACTATATCAATGCCACAGCCAAAAACCGCGATAGTATGAAGATGGTGTTGCAACGCCAATTCATGTGCCAGACTATCAATGCCATATGCGCCACCACTAATGATACTCACGTTTTGATATGGAATTTCGCTAAAAATTTTTCTCAAAACATTTTTTCCATATTCAGTATTTTTTCGACTTCACACGATTCCTATGCTAATAGCCTCAATATTGATACTTCATAGAGTATAAATAATAAAAGGAATTTGATGAATGTGTCTGATCTTTTCAGGAAAATCTTCGTCGAGAAGTGTTTTGATGCGAATATTTTTCTCGTCAATATATTGGAAAAATTTTTCTGGATCAACTTTTTTGAGATTTTGCAAGATTTTTTCAAATTTTTTCTCACCCAGAAGAACGAGCATTTTTTGCGAAGCATTTTGCAGTTCGTCATAAATATTTTCTGGTGAAAATTGTCGTTCCAGAATCATTGTTTTGAGATCGCGATGCGTACAGCCAATGCGATGTAGGAGGGCAGTGTAGAGGTTTTTGGAATTATTATTGAACATACTGATATTTGAAAAAATGATTGAGAACGCGCTCTACTGAATGACTTGTGTCTGTTGTGAGAAAAAAACTTCGATGCTTCGTGAGAATTTTTTCGTGAAATTTTTCTTGTTCTGCCATGGCGGTCAGATATTTTTGAACCGATTTTTTTGGAAAAATTTTCCCATCAAAAATGGTATTTTCGTGGGGATTTTTCTCAAAAGTATGATAACACCAAAGCCAAATAATTTCGTTGAGGCTCGCAATTTTAGCAAAATTTTTTTCTTGAAAATCGAGAGGTGTATTTGCAAAAAGTATAATCAAGTAGTGATTGAATTGATTTTTGAGGGTAAATTGCAAAAACTCTTTCCAAGAATGAAATTCCAGAATTTGGTGCGAAATATTAGCGGAACGCGCATTATTGACTAAAATTGCCAAATTTTTCTTTTTCCAATTGTGTCGTGTTGGAGATCTTCCATCATCGAAAAAATCCGAATCGTCATGAATATTAACAAAAAGCAGTGAAATTTCTGAATTTTCCTCAAAAGTTTTTTCAAAATATCATTGTGGCTCGCTCGATTTTTTCCAGACAATATGCCGTGCATCGTCCGTTGGGGCGTACGTACGGATTCCTTCCCAATCAGTTCCAAGATTTTTATTTTTCTGAAGGGAATGTCATGGGATTTTTGTTCGAGAAAATCGACTACGAAAATGAATGCGCATTATTGGATAAGATAAAAATTTCAACGCGAATAAATCGTATTTTTGTCAGGCGACAGAATGGATGGAAATAGTACATCACAATCGCGAATATGGCTTGTGATAGTAATATTATTTACGCATGGGCACGAGTTACAAGCAGGAACTCCCGTGATAAGTCCTTGATTATTGAGTTTTTCAAGCAGACAAACATTTTGCGAAATGTTATTATAAAGATCTGGATGCGGACAGCCTTGCCACTCTGGAAGACCACGAACGGCTGAACATTTGTCAGCAATATCTGGAACTTTGTCGCCATCAGTATCACGTGGACAACCAAAATTTTCTGCTGGACCAGGAATCTTTGGGCACCGATCAGATGAATTTTTGGTACCATCATTATCATCGTCTCCATCAGGATTTTCTGGACAACCATGATTATTTTTTGAACCAGGAATATCAGGACATTGATCCTCAGAATCATTAACTCCATCTCCATCGCGATCGAGGGTTTGATTGTTACAATCAGCATTCCCATTATACACGCCACGAATTGCACAACCATAATCTGGTGCCGTAACATCTGGACAGCCTTGATTGGCGCGTATTCCACGAACGAGCGGGCATTTGTCTTCGTGATCAAAAATTCCATCGCCATCAGTATCTTTATTATCCGTAATTCTGATAATCATCGTAGATTGTGCAGTTTCGCCCGTTTTTGGATTCGTTACAGTCAGCGTTACGGTGTATGTTCCAGACTTTCCGTATGAATGGGTCTGAGTTCCAGAATTATTGCTTGAATTTCCATCGCCAAAATCCCATCGATAGTGAAGATTATTTTCCGTTGTGCCCGTGATTTTTGGAGTAAAAGCAATAGGATTATCAATATGTGTTACAATCGGATTTCCTGTAATCGAAATGCCAATTTTTTCTTTTGCAAAAGGACAACCCTCGTTACTTATGGGTCCAGGAATCGTCGGACATTTGTCTTCAGAATTTTTCACACCGTCGCCATCAGTATCATTATCTGAGGGATTATTTTTCGTGATTTCGCTCGGATTTTTTGGTATTACAGTAATCGTTACGCTTGGCCTTGAAACAATTTTTCCAGAATTTGGATCAGTAATTTTGTCTTCAATAAACCATTTTCCAGGCGGTAATTTTGAACCATCAAAAATAGTGTCATCACTCGTGATAGTCCGCCCATTGCCATCGTGCGCCGTCCAGGAATGTTTATGATTTCCGCCTTCCGTGCGTGGCACAAATGTAAATTTCTCTCCCTCCTCAAAAATCGTCCGGTCTGTTGGGGCGTTATTTTTGTCGTGAATTTCAATAAAAGATGCCTCTGAATTATCATCATTTGTTGTATTACACTGCGAATATTCCAAAATTACAGATGCCATTTTTGCAAATTCTCCGCGCGTGATTTTTTTATTTGGTTTGACAGAATTGTCAGAATTTTTTGTCAAAATTCCGATTTCCAAGGCCTTTTTGGCATATCCATACCAATAATTATCCGCATCAGAAATATTTTCTGATCGGTCAAAATTTCCAGAATTCAGGCTATCATTCCAGAGATTTGCGCGTCGCAAAAGCATCGCAGCCGCTTCAATTCGTGTGATAGAATTGTCGGCACAAAAAGGGTTGGATTGATATTGTTGGCCGTTTTCACAGCTTACTTTCCCAGAAGCATCAGGAATATATCCCTGTGCAATTTTTTCATTTTCCGCGTGCGCGATACAATAATAAAATTCGTTCGTCTTCGGCAAATCCACGAATGGCGAATTTTGGTATTTTATAAGGTCATCAAGCGTTGGTGTGAGACATTTTTTACAACCAATTTGCACCGCGAGCGATACGAAAAAATCACGATTCATTGGTGATTCTGGATGAAATAAATGACTTCCATCGTCAGAAATTACGCGCGCATCGTAGAGATTTTTGACCGCAGAAAAATATGGTGAATTTTCTCCAATATCCGTGAATGGAAGTGAATTTTGAGCCAAAACATTCGTGGAAAAAAGAAAAATCCAAGTCGCGAGAATGAAAAAAATTTTTTTGATCATAAGGGAAATTACATTTCACTCGGCATTTCGATACCAAGAAGTTCAAATGTTTTTTTGAGGATTTCGGCGGTTTTTGCTACCAAATGGAGACGGAAAAATTTGAGGTTTTCATTTTTTTCTTCCAAGATTTTTGGCGTATGAACATAAAAACTATTGAAAGCAACCGCTACATCGTACGCATAATTCGCGAGAATGTGAGGTTTGTATTTTGCGAGAGTTTCGTTCACTTTTTTGGGAAATTCACGAATTTTTGCGATGAGTAATTTATCATTCGCAGAAAGTTCAAGATTTGGATTTGTTTCAAATGTTGGCAAATCAATATTTTGTCCAATTTTTTTGGCGCGAACATACGCATATTGAATATATGGACCAGAATTTCCCTCAAAATTGAGCGCTTTATCCCAAGTAAAAACTACATCACGCTCACGATCTTGTGAAAGATATGAGTATTTGATGGCACCAATCGTGATTTCTGTGATATCCTTATCAGAAAGGGAATTCTCGCCAGTTCGACCTTTTTCTTCGAGCACTTTTTTAACACGAGAAAATCCCTCCTCAACAAGCGCATCGAGGCGAATAATATTTCCTTTTCGCGTACTCATCGCGCCTTCTGGAAGCACGATAGCGCCGTTTGCAGCATGAAAAAGTTCTATATGATCGATATCCCAAGCATGTTTCGCAACCCAAAAAACTTGCTTCAAATGCAATGATTGACGAACATCCACAAAATAAAGAATTTTTGTCGGATTCCAGCCGTTTGTCATGCGATATTTGATGGTTGCCAGGTCACTCGTCAGATAAAGGTTGGTTCCATCTTTTTTTCGAAGAATGGTTGATGGCATTTTTGTTTCTTCTGGGAAGATCACACCCACAGAACCATCATCATTTTGTGTAGCAATTTTTTTCTCCAAAAGTTCTTCCACAATCGAGTTCATATCGTATTGCAAATCTGGATGTGTTCCGATTTTTGGTAAATTGAGCCCTTCATAAAAGCTTTCTCCAATATCAAAATCCTGATGAATATGCATAAGTTTGAGGATTTTTTTGTTGGTAGAAATAGTCGCCGTGGTGAAATCTGCCCAAATTTTCACATATTCCGCGTCGCCTTCACTCAATTTTTTGAAAGCATCGCGACATGCTTGTTCTACAGATTCATCGTTTTCTATGTCAGCATTGATGGCCACATAGACTTCCAAAAGATGAGAAATAGCATCGTCTTGAAGTTTCTGAGCGTTTCCATATTTTTGAAATCCTACAATCAATTTTCCAAAAAGCGATCCCCAATCTCCGAGGTGCGAATCACCAATCACTGTATAGCCCGCATAACGAAGCGTATTGATAATCGCTTGCCCCAAAAGTGGCGTACAAATGTGGCCGATGTGCGGCGGTTTTCCAACATTCATTCCGATGTAATCTACTACAACGGTTTCATTTTTGGAGGCTGGTTTTTCCGCTGACACAATATTGCTAAAAATTTCTTGCCAATATGCGTCTGTCAAGAAAAAATTCACATATCCACCAGTGGCTGTCGCTTTTTTGATACTTTCGGAAAAATTTTCAAGTTCGCGTGCCACTTCTTCTGAAATTTCGTTTGGAGCTTTAGAGAGTACTTTTGCAAAAGGAAAAACATTGATACAAAATTCACCAAATTCTGGTTTTGGTGCGGCTGTGATTTCAAAAGTTGGATGGAGATTGTAGAGTTTTGAAAAAATTTCTTGAAGAGCTGATTGAACTGATTGCATAGAGAAAAATTATTTTGAGCCATTGTAACGAAAATTTTTAAAAAATCCATTTTATTTTTGCTTTTTTTAGGGATTGTTTGATGATTTTTCTCACAAAGATATTTTTTCCGATTTTTCCTACAAAAAAATCCCAAAATTGGGATTTTATATTTTTTCAATTCGGAATTTTCCGTCTTTTTCATCGATCATTTTGTAGCCGAGATTCGTGATTTCATCGCGAATTTTATCAGCTTCTGACCAATTTTTGAGATCTTTTGCCATTTTGCGTGCTTCCGCCAATTTTTTGATATTTTCTGGAATATCATTTTCTCCATCCAGAAGGGAAAAATCATAAAGCCCAAGCACTTCGTCCCACGTTTTCATAAGGCCGACCAATGCCTTTTTTTCTTCGAGAGAAAAAATATTTTCATCAATTCCAGAATTGATCCAAGAATGCATTTCAAAAACGACCGCAAGGGCTTCAGGAGTAGAAAAATCATCTTCCAAAAAAGCTACAAAATCTTGCATCAATCCCTGAATATTATCTCGAAATTCGCGTGTAATATCGTGAAATTTCAGCTTTCCACGCGCCGTTCGCTCCGTATTTCCTTCCTCACCTTGCATCGAAAAACCGAGACGCTTCATCATTTCATCCATTCATTTTATCGTATTTATCGCGGATTCGAGGCGATCATTGGTAAAATTAAAATTTTCGCGATATCGATTTTGGAGATTCATTAATCGCATTGCACGGCAAACGATTTTTTCATCAAATTTTTCACTCCATTTTTCGATGATGTCACGAAGTGTATAAAAATTGCCAGCAGATTTTGACATTTTTTTGTTATCCACCAATAAATGTCCACCATGAAGCCAATATTTGGAAAATTGTTTACCAGTGAAAGCCTCAGTTTGCGCAACTTCATTTTGGTGATGCGGAAAAAGATTGTCAATTCCCCCCATATGAATGTCGATTTGCTCGCCAAAAAATTTGTAATTACACGCACTACATTCAATATGCCAACCTGGGCGCCCCTTCAGAATTTTTGAAATTTTTTCGTTACCTTTTTTTTCAAAAACTTCAATTTCCCAAAAATTTTCGCCATCAGCCTCGCTATTGTATGCTTTCCAAAGAGCAAAATCCGCGATTTGATCTTTGTCGTATTCGTCGTTATTGATACGAACGCTCGAAATCATACCTTTGGTATCAAGATTCGCCAATTTTCCGTAATTTTTAAATTTTTCTACGCGATAATACACACTTCCGTCGTCTGCAATATATGCAAAATCCCGATCCAGAAGACCTTGAATCATTACTCGCATTTCGTCAATCAGCGTAGAGATCGGTGCTATCGTATCTGCTCGTTGAATTCCCAGACGATCCAAATCTTTCAAAAATTCTGTTGTATAAAATTCGGTAAATTCTTTGAGGGTTTTTCCTGATTTTTGACTATCACGAATAGTTTTATCGTCGATATCCGTCACATTCATTACGGTTTTGACGCGATATCCCAGAAATTTGAGCGTACGAATCACAATATCCTCGAATAAATAGGCTCGAAGATTTCCAATATGCGCATAATTGTAAGGCGTTGGCCCACAAAAATAAACCTTCACTTCATCCTGACGAAGTGGCTTGAATCGCTCTTTTTCCCGATTCAGTGTATTATAAAGATGGAGAGACATAGAAAATTTTCGCGTATAATACTCATTTTTGCGAAAAATAAAAATTTTTTTCAAAATTATTCTACTAAAATCGAAATTTCCCGAATAATTTCGCCATTATCTTCAAATTGAATGGATTCTAAAAATTTTTCTCGCATATTTTCGACTACATTTTTCAAAAATTTTCCGCGCAAAACTTTGGTATTGTGTGAGAATTTTTCACCATTTTTCGATACAAAAATCATATTGAGGATTTTAATATTTTTCTCTTTGAGTTGTCCGAGGTTTTCGCGAATTTTTAATAATTTTTCATAGGCTTTCGGCAGAAGATTTACGATATAATCAGGATTTTCTGCGATGATTCTTTCCGCGATTTTGTTTCCCCAAAAATCATATAATCCACGAACTTCAATCGGTAGCTTATAGTTACCAATCAGGTCTTTAGGGCGAACAATCCCATACATTCACGATAAAATCAAAACATTTTCATCAAAAAAATTCTGTCATTTTTCACTCAGGTTTTCATAATCCAAATGTTTAAATTGCACGCCATTATATCGAAAAATGGCTTCTAGAACGGGAGAATTTCCATTTGTTAAATTCAATATCATAGCCTCATCATAACGCTTTCCAGAACATTTGAGGTCTTTTTCTGTAGCATTTTCAGCAATTTCTTTTGGCTTTATGAAAGTAAAACTCAAGTTTTCTGGAAGATTTTTTTCGTTTTGGGTATTTTTACTTTCGCTTGGTGCAATAAGAAAAATTATTTTTGATTTTTGTGTCATTTCAATAAAACATTGATAAAATATATTTTAGTATAAAAACTTTTTCATTTTTACAAAAACATTTCTCATAAAATCATTTTTTCCTTTAAATATAATGAAAAATCAACTATTTGACATTTTAAAAATTTGTTGCAAGAATATTGACAAATTAAAAAAAGTATGTTAAAATATATTTGTTCTTTTGTTAAGGTTTTTATATTATGAGTAACAGAAATTCTTTTGGACATAAAAACCGTTTTCGAACGGCAGCTCAATGGATTCAGGCGCTGACGACGCTCGGTATTCTCTCAATTCTATACCTCTCACGAAATCTCTTTGGGGGAGGGGAATTGGCGGCACAAGTTCCCGCAACTCCGCCAATTGGTGACGTGCAGCAGGCATCGTACTGGAATGAAGGGATAGGGTTTGGTTTTCGTGGTGAGAACGAAGACAAATACCAAAATCAAGCGTTTTCTGGTGGGGAAGTAGTGGCGGTGGATCCGCAGGAATGAGTAATTTTTGAAGATGCTCGTGTTCGAGTTTCCTTTTATTTGAGTGGAAATATCGACGAAGTAGAAGCAAAACATCATTCTAATCAACCTCGTGCATATTCGCGACTTTCTCGTGGAATTGCTGTTATTGAGGGAGATTTGGATTCTCCTTCAGCCAAGACTATTCTTGCTACGCTTCATACTCGATAATATTCATTCCGTTGTATTCCGCCATTTGGCGGATTTTTGCTTTAAAATCGTTATAATTTTTAAAAGTATGAAAAGTATGAAAAATCATATTTTGAAAAATATATCAAAAAATAGATTATTTTTACCTTAAAATCGTACAAAAATATTTTTTAGAAAAATTTGCTTTTTTGTAAAAATTTTTTATAATTTTTTTGTCATTCTGGGGATGATATAGGATTTGATAGTAGGACTTCGCAAGTCGTTTGTGCTTATTCGGGGCTTCTCGCCTCGTTATCAAAGGGAAAAACTTAGATGCAAAGACATCTCCTCTTGCTCGCCTTGCAAAATCTTTCAAGGCAGCTCCAGCTTACGCTATTGCCTAACTTATAGCGAAGCGTAGCCTTTCCGATGGATTGAGTGCCAGATGGCCTGCTACAACCATTTTCTCAGATTTCTATAATGAGAAAATTATTTTATAGAACGAATATTCGGAGTTTCTAAAATTTTTGTAAAAATATTTGTATTTTAAAAATTTTGATTTTCAGTTTTTTGAAATTTTTCTTGTCTGAAAATCTATTCAAAAATTTCTATAATAAGTAGAATCACTCGGTTTGCCCTATTAGACGCGGGGGCGGTGCCCGCCATCTCCACCAGATGAAAACAATTCTCACGAAAGTGAGATTTTTTATGCAAATTTTTCGTATCAATAAGCCAAAAAATTAATATTTTAGACAAAAGTATGAAAAATTAATTTACTTTTTAAAGTAATATTATATAATGCGTGAGGATTTGAGTTTTGATAGAATTTTGCCACCAGTTTTTGATGCGATCATCCATTTAATTTCTAAAAAATAATTATGAGCCAGGTTATGGTCGTGAAATGATGGCCGAGACAAGTCCTTTTTTGATGATGGATTATAATGCTCCATGGGAAGTTTCCGTACAGAGCAATGGTCATCGTCCGGGCGTTGGATATAATCCACATAGAGGTCTTGAAACGGTAACAATCGCGTATGCAGGCGAGATTGAGCACAATGATACGTGAGGCAATCATGGGATTATTTTTGCTGACGATGTACAATGGATGACGGCAGGATCTGGCCTTATGCACAATGAATATATGAGTGAAAATTTTTCCAAAAAAGCGGAACACAGCATATGGTTCAACTTTAGGTAGATTTGCCAGCCACAGACAAAATGACTGAACGCAGACAAAATGACCGAACCACGATATCAATCTATCACGAAAGAAGATATTCCAGAAGTGTCTTTTGAAAGCGGGAAAATACGAGTAATTGCAGGATAATTTGATCGTACAAAAGGTCCTGCAAAAACATTTTCTCCAATTGAGTTCTATGATATTCGCTTTGAAAAATCTGGAAAATTACTCATAAATCTTCGAGACGACGATAAAACAATGATGTCGGTGGCTGCTGGTTCTGCGAAGGTAAATGACAAAGATATTGTTCATCCTGAGCTTGTATATTTTTCTCAAAAAGGTGATTCTATCGAGATTTTTGCGACTGAAAATTCTAAAATTCTTGTGATGTCTGGAACGCCACTTGGGCAGGGAGTTTTTAATTATGGACCATTTGTAATTGATAATCCAACTGATCTTATGCAAACTTTTCGTGATTATAATGCGGCGCTTCTCAATTAAAAAACACAAAATAAAAATCCTCGAGAAGAGGATTTTTTGTTGCAAATGGCTGGGGTAGTAGGATTCGAACCTACGAATGACGGAGTCAAAGTCCGCTGCCTTACCGCTTGGCTATACCCCAAAACTTGAAAGCACCCGAATTGTATAGAAAATTTTTAAAAAAGCAAATTTTTTGTCAAAAAATTTTTGAAATCATCGAACCTGAAAAATTTTTATAAATTCATCACAATAAAAAATAAAATTGTCAAGAGTAAAAATTTTTAAAATGTCCAGATTTTTGCAAATTTAAAAAAATATTGTATATTGTAGAAGTATTTTGTAGCCTTTTATAAAATGACTTCTTTGAAAACCAATATTTCTCCCGGATTGAAACGAATAGTGCAGATTTTATCGGTACTTTTTGCGTGTTCTTCGATTTTTTTGTGGAACGCATTTGCATATGAGTCGGCAGAAAATGGGACTGCAACAGGTTCTGATACAGCCGCATCAACTGGTGCGGTGTCCGCTCGGAATACTGAGCCAGCAAAAACAAAATCTTGGACTGTAAGTCCGACTGATGATTGGGTTTACATTACACATACCTCTGGGCATGAGACACGAGAATATAAGCAAAATGTAGTTGAGTTTGATAGTTTTTGGGATCCTGATGATAATTCTGATTATCACTTGGCTACGCCAGAAAATTCTACTTTTCAACTCAAAGTAGTGCCAAATTCTGATCCAGCACTTGAATATGATCTTGACACAACACCAAAATCTATTCAGGTTGACGAAAAAGGTAAAACAGTAACAAGAAATATTATTGGTACTATTACAGGAAATCATCCACTGAAAGGTTCGTATTTAACTGATAAGGGAGATTTTGTTGTGATTGCAAATTCTGCACCTGATGGAACATATGAATTTGCATATACCCTTTGTGCCAATGAAATTCCTGGAAAAATCGAATCTTCGTGTGCGGATAGGAAAATTATTGTAGAAATCGCAGAAGCAGAATATGTAGAACCTGATCCATGATATTTGCACATTCATGATGACAAAATTTCCATTACTCGAGCGGATGGATCTTCATTTGATGAAATGACTTTTAAAATTGCGAAGAATGTGTCATTTCGTGCACTGAATTACGACAGATATGAAGATATTGGTATCGAAAATGTTTCCACTACTTTTGATGAATCGGGTATTCCATCAGAATTGAAAGGAAAAATTTCTCTTGATGGTAAAACCCTAAAACTTGCCGCATCGGCATATCCAGCTGGAGAATATCGTATTCCATATACGTTGTGTGGTGATTCACCAAAGGGAAATCGTGCATGTGATTCAATGGTAATTACATTGCAAGTTAATGTCTGAGAAGGTGAGGCACAATACCATGCAGAAGCTCAGGCTGATTATATTACTATTGAGCGAATGGAAGATGAGGAAAATCCAGAAGTCGTCTATGATTTGATGGAAAATGATAAGATTGTGGATGAATTCGGATCAATACAGTCAGGCGAAAATCGTCGCATTATCCTCGGTAGCCTTCCAAGTTATCTTGAAGGAAGAGTTGTGGTAGAAGATAATAAATTAAAAATTTTGGGCGGTGGGGAAGACCACATAGGGGGACAGGCTGATTATACATTTTGTGCAACAGTAAATGGGCAAGAATATTGTGAAAGCAGTTATTTCTTGTTTTTTACAGAAACTTACATGGTTTTGGGAGCTCAACCACAAAATGATGTTGGCAGCATTACTCGTGACGAAAATGTTGATTCTGAGCGTATAGAAATTGATATTCTCGCAAATGATCAGGTTCGTCGATCTTCTGGTCAATTTATCAGGGCGACAATGAAAAATTCTATTCCAACTCTTAAAGTAATTCCTGATATTTTTCAAGGAAAGGCTTCATTGATGAATAATGGAAATCTTCAGATTGATCCAGGAAAATATCCGCAAGGAAGCTATCGATTTGAATATGAGCTTTGTCCAAAGCACACTACTGATTGTGAAATTGCGAATGTTAAAGTGAAAGTGAAAGTAAATAGTGCACCAACAAACCCATCAACAAACCCATCAACAAATCCACCAACTACTTCATTGATTAACTGACCAGGAGCTGGTGGGATTGTGCCCGACGCACCATCACCAGAACTTCCCGAAGGGCATGTGCCTATTCTATACACACCAAGCGTAGAAGGAAAATGTTTTTCTGCCGTGAAAAATCTCGACGATCCAAAATTATCAGCATACTATGATGTTTTGCGAGTTCTTGATCAGAATAATGTGAATCGCTCACTTTCTCGCGTAGAATTTCTGAAACTCGTACTGAACGCAACTTCTGTTTCTCTCGAAAACGAAGATATCACCACTTTGAAAAATTTTGAAGATTTGGATATGAATGCTTGGTATGCAAAATATGTTGCATACGCGCTTCGTACTGGTGCTTTGCATGGTCAGGATTCGTACGACAAAAATGGAAATCAACGATTTGATGCTGATGGAAATCCACTCAAAATTTTCCGTCCAAATGAAGCTATTTCTCGTGCGGAAGCCGCGAAAATTCTTGCTGAATTTACTCGAAAAATTGGCGAAAAACTTCCAAGTGGAGATGAAGTTTCTTCATTTGAAGATGTAACACAAGATATGCCACTCGCGCCATATATTCAGTACGCTTACAATCAGTGTTTGCTTCATGGTCGTCACACAATTGATGGTGAGCCAATGCCTGGAAAACCACGACTTTTCGAACCATATTCGTATATGTCGCTTGCGGAAACAGCAAAAGTTCTCTACAATATCACACATTTTCAGGAAATTATTTCTTCGGGGATGAAACCAGTTCAGAATATTTTTGAAAATGTAAAAACTTTGGGAAATCCTCAAAAAGAAGCGCTTCAACCAGAAATTTCGACTGGTGAAACGACTTTGAAAATCTCGGATCTTCTCAAATAATAAAAATTCCCATTTTGGGAGTTTTTATTTTGGGAAAATTTGAAAATTCTTCTAAAAATACTTCGGTCGAACCAAAAAATTTGCAGCCAATGCTTTCGGTCGAAGGTACGACATTGATTATTTCGGATTTGCTCAATCCATAAAATTCCCCAAACGGGGAATTTTTATTTTCCAAAAATTGCATTTTCTGGCGAGAATTTTTGCTTGATTTTTTTAAAATTTTTCATACAATACTCGCGGAATTATCCTAAATTTTATGGCTTTTACACTAGATAGAACAGAAGCAGCGAAACGGCTGGGGGTATCGACACGCACTGTAGATCGACACATTCAGTCCAACCGAATCCGCACTCGTCGTATCGGTAAAAAAATGTTCCTGGAAGAGGATGATGTTGAGCTTTTACGCTCTGAGGATCCTGCTCGCAAGGCGGATGATTATGTCGTGATTCTCAATGAAGAACCTATGGAAACAGAACAAGAAATTCTTCCAACTCGCTACAATAAATCGCAAGAAATCAGTCCGGATGCCAAGATGGCATTGACGGAATTTTCACGCATTTATACTGATGCACAGGGTATTATTGCCAAAAAAGACGAAGTCATCAAAGATTTGTCGTACAAAGTTGGCAAGATGGAAACCGAGCTCGAAAATTCTATCAACGTTTCTGAATATCAGCGTACAGCCAATCTTTTGGAAAGCGCCAAAAACAAAAGCGCCGAAGACGCGAGATTTTTTGGTGAGAAAATTTCTACGCTCGAAAAAGAAGTTCAGAAAAAAAATTCTTTCATCGTTGGAATGGTGATTCTTTTTGTTCTAGTGATTCTTTCGTCGTTTCTATTTTTCCTGTATAGTCGCTTCATGTAGGCGATTTTTTATTATTTATTTTTAAAAAATTTTTGTATGAAAAAATTCCAAACTCCAAAACGCGTGTTATTGAAACTTTCTGGCGAGGCGCTTCAATGAGAACAATGATACGGAATTGATCCAAATTTTCTCTCATATCTTGCCAAAAAAATTGTATATTTGGTGCAAAAAGAAAAACTGGAAATCGCGATTGTAGTCGGTGGGGGAAATATTTTTCGCGGAATTGAACTGGAAAAAGGAGGATTTGATCGTGCTACTGGCGATAACATGGGAATGCTCGCGACAATGATTAACGGAATTGCGATTGGTGAAGCAATAGAAGATGCAGGCGTGGATGTACGTGTGATGTCAGCGATTTCTGCGCACAAGGTAGCGGAAGATTTTATCCAACGTCGTGCGCTTCGTCATCTCCAAAAATGACGTGTCGTGATTTGTGTGGGTGGTTCTGGAAATCCATTTTTTTCGACAGATTCTGCGGCAGTTTTGCGAGCGCTTGAATTGCAGTGTGATGCTGTTGTGAAAGCCACAAAGGTTGACGGAATTTATGACAAAGATCCCAAGAAACATTCTGATGCTGTTCGCTACGAGATACTTTCTCTTGAAGGTGCCATCCAGAAAAATGTTCGTGTGATGGATCAGGCAGCCATTGCGCTCGCACACGACGAGTGTATGCCGATTTATGTTTGTCGAATTGAGGATGTTGACAAAATCAACACTGAAGAAATCGTTGGAACCTATGTTTGTACTGCAAAATACCAAAAAAAATAAAAGCATTTCGGTGCTTTTTATTTTTGCTCAAATTTTGTAAAATTTTTCAAAAATCCTAAAAAATCTTAAAAAATTTTTTACCAGAGTGAGAATTTTTCAAATATTCTAAATTGTGCAATATTTTTTCATTCTTGCAAGTCGAAATTGCCTTTTTATAATCAAATTATTTGGTTTTCTGATAAAAATTTGTATACTGAAAAAAATTTTTTATTGTACGATTTATGCAATCAAAAATCATTACGGGAGCCCTTTCTTTCTTACTTATATTTTTCTTGAGTGTGGGATTTTTTGCTGTTGTAAATGCACAAAATAACTCATTTGCACTTGAAGGAGAATTAACGCCACCAAAAACCTGGAAATGAGGAAATGTTGGGCGCGTACTTTTTCAGAGAAGTAGCCTCAGTAACGCATTGCCACCGACTTTTAACCAAAGAGGAGAGTTAAATGGAGTTTTTTGGCTTGGCTCATCTGGCTGGGCAACTTTTGGCCACGGAGATGGCTCCGTAAAACCAAAAATTATTTGTCCGAACAATATTATTGAAACAACCGTACAAAACAAAAATGAGGTTTGTCATGTGACTGGTGCGGCTTGGAGCCCGAATGCTGGGTGGATTATTATGGGTTCTGGCGCGATTGGTGGCAATGCACAGGGCGTGTATTATAACCCAAATACGGCAAATCTTGAAGGATTTGGCTGGTCAAAAGGACTTGGTTGGGTTCCATTTTTTACAGGCGTAAAATTTGATGATGAAAATCTCACGGGATCGACGTTAATTGTTGGTGGTTGATCCAATCAGTCAGACAATTGGTATAAAGATCCGACTGGTGCTGGTGGTGCGAGCGTCAATTTTATCGGAAAAGTAGCGGTGATTGGAAATGTTGCCGGAACCAAAGTTTTTGAGGTTGTGAACCAGAATCGGTATATCAATCAGAATGTTGGCTTTACATATTCAACTGTTCAGCACGCCCCGCTTATCAATGAAATTCGTGGAAATGTAGCGCGCCTGACACGAAATGTGGCACCACATGCACATGTGACACTTCCGAATACTTCCCAGCAGAGTACTTTTTTATACAATAGTGACAAGGATTATTGTTTTGATTCTCCGACAGGGACTGGATGTAATGCACTTCCGAATACACAAATTTTGCGATTCGATAGCCCAAGTGCGAATTATCGTAATGTAGAAACAATTATTGTGCAAGGAAGAGATGTTGTCATTAATAGTGATTTTAATAATTCTGGCAACGAAAATACCGAAGTTCCATCCGCCAATCGTATGAAGACGATTATCGTGCTCAAGGATTCCAATGGAAATGGTGGAAATGTCTATATTACGCGAAATGTGAAAAAAATTTATGCGTATATTGTGGCAGAGGGAAGTGTATTTTCTGGTGAGAAAAAAACCGATGGAACAGCTGATATTTATGTAGAAAATGGGGAATTTCATATTCCACAGCGCCAACTTTATATCAATGGGCTCGTGATTTCCAAAAATACTATTGGTGGCGTAGGAAAGGATTCTGCCTGCCCGATTCTCACGCTCGAATGTTCGCTTGGAACGAAAAAACCGCGAATTTATGATATGAGTTATTTCCGCACATATGATCCGAAAAAACCGGAACAAAGCGCGATTCCTCAGGCTCGAAAAAATCTCGAATCTCGCATCAAAAATGCAACACTCGTGATTGATTATAACAATAATATTCTTCTCAATCCTCCGATTGGTATCAAAAAATTTGAATAATTTTCTTTTTGCTTATTATGAAAAAAATTTCTCGTTTCCTCATACTATTTATCAGCGTCATTATATTGACGCTTTCGAGTGCACTAGCTCAGGTAGCGTATCCTATTAATCCGCCATCTTTGACTGAATATCAAGGAGGATATTTCAAATTATACTTTGACAATATCTTCGGCCTCAATGGCGGAGCTTGTGCGCCAGGACAGGCATTGGTAGGATTTAATACCACAGATACCAACCAGCGCGGAAAACCTATCTGTGCGACTCTCTCAGGTGCTGCATCAGTATTGACGGGTTCTCTTATGGGGGAAGACGGATATATTCCTATGTGGTCCAAT
>ERZ773267.546-NODE-546-length-24551-cov-3.622387_pt1 | contig 24551 bp, 17 predicted proteins | sample MGYA00511959_ERZ773267 | MGnify/ENA primary metagenome ERZ773267 (study PRJEB29015, sample SAMEA2738165) | human oral metagenome | biome: human oral; feature: human-associated habitat; material: saliva | place: China | collected 2240 ... | reverse complement strand
GAGCCTCATGCGCTTCGCGGTCGGCTACATCTCCTCCGTCCTCATCGCGCTCATTGCCGGCCTCATCCTCGGCTGGTACAGCAAGGTCTGGGCGTATCTAAATCCCATCGTGCAGGTGCTGCGCCCCATATCGCCCGTCGCATGGCTGCCCTTCATCGTGCTCTTCTTCGGCATTGGCGAAGCGCCCGCCATCGTCATCATCTTCCTCGCCGCCTTCTTCCCCGTGCTGCTCGCAACCATCGCCGCCGTGCAGAAGCTCGATCCCATCTATCTGAAAGTCGCGCAGAACTTCGGCATCGGAACGCCCGCCATCTTCACGAAGATCATCCTGCCCGCCATCTTTCCGCAGATCGCCACGGGGCTTCACCTCGCCTTAGGCACGGCCTGGGTCTTCCTCGTCGCGGGCGAGATGGTCGGCGCACAGTCGGGACTCGGCTTTCTCATCATCGACGCGCGCAACAACCTTCGGGCTGACCTGCTGATGGCCGCGATCATCGCCATCGGCCTTCTCGGCCTTCTCTTGGACAGCGCCATGAGCCTCGCCGAGCGACGCCTCTGCCGCGCCTGGGGCATACAGGGAGGGAAATGATATGAGCTACATCGAGATTCGGGACGTCTGCCGTCATTACGAGCAGAAAGGCGCCTCCTTCACGGCGCTCTCCCATGTCAATCTTTCCATTGAGCGCGGTGAATTCATCTGCCTTCTCGGCCCTTCGGGCTGCGGCAAGAGCACGCTTCTCGCGGCGCTCGCGGGCTTTGACCGCGTATCGAGCGGCAGCGTGCGCATCGCGGGCGAGGAGGTCACTCTGCCCAGCATCAAGAACGTCACGATTTTCCAGAACTACGGCCTTTTGCCGTGGCGCACGGTCGAGAAGAATGTCGAGCTAGGCTTGGAAAGCCTCGGCACACCACCCGCCGAGCGCACAAAAATCGCGCACCGCTACCTCGAACTCGTCGGCCTCGCGCGCTTCGCCTCCCACCATCCCTCCGAGCTTTCGGGCGGCATGCAGCAGCGTGTCGCCATTGCGCGCGCCCTCGCCGTCGACCCGGACATCATCTTCATGGACGAACCGTTCGCCGCCCTGGACGCGATCACGCGCATGGGGCTGCAGGACGAAATCTCTGCTATATGCAGCAAGCAAGGCAAGACGATCATCTTCGTCACGCACGACATCGACGAGGCGATCGTGCTCGCCGATCGCGTCGTCATCATGACGCCGAATCCCGGCAAGATCAAAAGCATCGTCAAGATCGATCTCTGCGGCAGGCGCGACCGCACCAGCCCCGATTTCCTGCGCATCCGCGACCGCATCTTCCGCGAGTTCGCCTTGAAACCCGCAGACCGTACAGAATACTACATCTGACGCCACACAAAGAGAGAGGCTTCTCCCACGCGGGAGAAGCCTCTCTCTTCATCGTTTCTCGGCATCGAAGCTATTCTGCTTTCGCCGCCTCTTTCCAGTTGATGTTGTCCAGCCACTCTTTTACCAGCGGCTTCACGAGTCTCGGCGTATCGTGGACGAACTTTCCTTCGAGGCCGAGTCCGTCAAGGATCTTTGCCCCTTTCGCATAGAGCGGGATGTTCTTCTCGTTGCCCGTGAGCGAATCCGACAAGGACGTCGAAAAAGGAATGATGGTCTTGCCCTCGAACTCGTTCGATTCCAGGAACGTATAGACGGCCATCGGCATATCATTGCACCAGTTCGGATAGCCGAGGAAGATCACGTCGTACTTCGCGAGATCTATACCCTTCGCAAGCTCGGGACGCGCACCCTCCTTCTGCTCCTGGCGTGCGACCTCAAGCAGCTCCGTGAGCTTTTCCGGGTACTCCTGCTTCGTCTTGATCTCGAAAAGATCGCCGCCCGTCTCATCGGCGATGATCTCCGCCAGCGCCGCCGTATTGCCTTTCTCCGTCCGGCCGACAGCATAATTCTCGCCTGCGCGGGAAAAATATGCAACAAGCACCTTGGAGCCGCCCAAACCAGCGAAAGATCCTTGCAGGCTGTACGCCGCAGCGGCGAGAACCGTCAGCAGGACAGCGCCGAGCAGCATTGCTTTTCTCAGGTTCATGATGTTCTCCTCTCTTTCCTCCTCCCATTATAACCCAGATGAGGAAACAAGGAAAGAGGCGGCAGGAAAGTTGCCGCCTCCATTTTGAAGAAACTGCGCACACGAACGCCCTCTTCGCGGCAATCGGACATCCCCTGCAGCGCTTCGTCCCGCCTGCCGCTCCAACGCGCCCGCGGCTTCCTCAGCGTTCGCCGCAGACAAGCATCTGCCGCATCCACGGGAGAAGCTCCTGCTCTCCCGCCTGGATATAGGCGCTCCATGCTTCCATGTAGCGCGGGAAGTGCATCGCGCTGAGCTCCGCACATTCTGTCACGCAGGCAAGGCGCAGGGTGTCGAAGAGCTCCTGTTCTTCAGACGGCATGGAAGTTCACGAGGCGCGCGCCGAAGATGCCATCGACGGCGGTGATCTTCTGCAGCAGGTCTTCGGGGATGTCATGGTCGATGGTCAGCACCATGACGTTCGTGCCTTCCTTGTCCGTGCGGCCGACCTGCATGCTCGATATGTTGATGCCGTGCTGCCCCATGAGCGTGCCGACCGTGCCGATGACGCCGGGACGGTTGATGTGCGGGCAGATGAGGATGCGATCGTGCGGATCGACGTCGACGCGATAGCCGCCGATGGAGACGATGCGGCCTTCCGTGCCGAAGAGCGTTCCCTTGACAGTCACTTCGCCTTTCGCCGTCTTGACACAGACGGAGATGAGGTTCTGGAAGTCCTGCGATTCCTTGTGCTTGATCTCGCGCACCTTGATGCTGCGCTCCTTGGCGAGGCTCGGCGCATTGACGTAGTTGACGTTGAACTCAAGGACGGGATTGAGCATGCCCTTGATGACGCCCGTCGTGAGCATCTGCGTATTGACCTCCGTGATGTCGCCGCTGTACTCGACGGAAAGCTCCGTGATCGCGCCGTCGGCAAGCGAACAGACCGTGCAGCCGAGACGCTCGGCGAGATCGAGGTAGGGCCGAATGACGTGCATGACGTCCGCCGACACGGGCGCCATGTTGACCGCCGTCATGACAGGCTCGCCCGAAAGAGCCGCGCGGATGCCCTCCGCCACGTCGAGGGCGACGCCGATCTGCGCCTCAACCGTCGACGCGCCGAGATGCGGCGTGAGGATGATGCCTTCAACGCCGACGAGCGGATTGCCCTCTTCGATCGGCTCGCTCGTGAAGACGTCGATCGCTGCGCCCGCGACATGCCCCGACTTTACGGCTTCAGCGAGAGCCGCCTCGTTGATGATGCCGCCGCGCGCGCAGTTGACAAGGCGCACGCCCTTCTTCATGCGGGCGATCGCCTTCTCGTCGAGCATATCCTTCGTGTCCTGGTTCAGCGGCATATGCACGGTGATGAAGTCCGACTTCTCGATCACATCGTCGAGCGTGCCGACCGTGACGCCCATCGCCTTGGCCCGCTCCTCGTTGATGTACGGGTCGTAGCCGATGACGTTCATATCGAAGGAGAGAGCGCGCTTGGCGACCCCCGAGCCGATGCGTCCCATGCCGATGACGCCGAGCGTCTTGCCGCGCAGCTCGACGCCGACGTACTTCTTGCGGTTCCACTCGCCCTTCTGCATCGTCTCGTTGGCGATCGGAATGTTGCGGCTCATCGCCAGCATCATCGCCATCGTGTGCTCCGTCGCCGCGATCGTGTTGCCGCCCGGCGAGTTGATGACGATGATGCCGCGCGCCGTCGCCGCCGCCACGTCGATGTTGTCGACGCCGACGCCCGCACGGCCGATGATCTTGAGCTTCGCCGCCTTGTCGATGACGTCCTTCGTCACCTTCGACGCCGAGCGCACGATGACCGCCTCGAAATCGCCGATGATGTCCAGAAGTTCCTCATGCGAAAGCTTCGGCTTCTCGACAACCTCGAACTTCGGGGAAAGGATGTCGATCGCTTTCTGAGATACACCGTCTGCCACAAGAATTTTCATATCCATCGCTCCTCTACGACTAGATGTTCATTCCACAAGCAAGCTACACGCACAAACGTCCACTCTGTGGACATTGTGCGCCGCCCTTAATGAAAGTTATCCAATCAGTCTGCGCCTTCGGCTTGACTTCTTGGACTTTCATAGTAATATCATATCATTTTTCCAGCAACTTATCCAGTAGACAACGAGGAACGCACGGTCGTATCGTTTGCATTTTTTATGCACATATCCTATAATGGGGAAAGAAATTATACTAGGATCGTCCCAGAAGGTGATCGTGTGGCAAAACAAATCCATCTGACGGTAAGCGACCGCATCGGAGAACAGCTTGCAGCATATTCGGCAAGAACAGGAAAATCCATCAACGCAATCGGAACGGAAGCCTTTCTTTCTTTTTTTGAAAAGCCTAAGCGTCCGCAAGAGGCGGCCTTCACCTTCATCGACCTTTTCGCAGGCATCGGCGGAATGCGGCTCGCTTTTTCCCGGCAAGGCGGCGAGTGTCTTTTTTCCAGCGAATGGGACGCTTACTGCCAGAAGGCATACTTCGACAATTTCGGCGATATGCCTGTCGGCGATATTCGTGCAGTCGATGAAAAAGACATCCCGCCTCATGACGTCCTTGTTGCCGGTTTCCCCTGCCAGCCCTTCTCCATCGCAGGCGTCTCAAAGAAGAACAGTCTGGGTCGCGCCACAGGATTCCTCGACAAGACGCAGGGGACGCTTTTCTTCGATGTCGTGCGCATACTGAACGAGAAACGTCCAAAAGCCTTCCTCTTGGAGAACGTCAAGAATCTCAAAAGCCACGACAAGGGGCGGACTTGGGACATCATCATGGATGCCTTGCAGGAGCTTGACTACGCCGTTTTCTCCATGGTGCTCGACGGGCAGATCTTCGTCCCCCAGCACAGGGAGCGCGTTTTCATTGTAGGATTTGATCGCAGACGATATGGAGAGTCCGTCCATTTCGACTTCCACCTCGATCCTCCCGCTGAAAAAAAGGCTTTGCGCGATATTCTTGAGCCGGAGGTGCATGAAAAATACACCCTTTCCGATAAGCTCTGGACATATCTGCAAAATTACGCGGCCAAACATCGCGCAGCAGGAAACGGCTTCGGCTACGGGCTGCCCGACTTAGGCGGCGCAGCCCGCACCTTGAGCGCACGCTATTACAAGGACGGATCGGAAATCCTCATCCGACAGGAAGGGAAGAATCCTCGCCGACTCACGCCGCGCGAATGCGCACGTCTGCAAGGTTTCCCCGAAGATTACAAGATCACCGTATCCAACACGCGCGCCTACAAGCAGTTCGGCAATTCCGTCGTCGTCCCTCTCGTGACGGAAATCGCCTCCCTCATCATAGAGAAAATGAACGCACTGGACAGAGCTTGCAAGGCGGGGAAGGATTGATGCGCATGGACAGCATGAGTTTCGCTTCACAAGCCGCCGAATCCGTTCGTCGAGGTCAATGCGCCTTTTGCAAATTCCTCTCCGCAAACGACACAGGAAAAACCGGCGGACACCAAGCAGGAATCTACATTCCGAAAAATGCCGTATCACTCATTTTTCCAACGCCCTTCGACAAAGGCGCAAATCACGATCGCTGGGCAGAGATCCATTGGATGGCAAGCGAAGTTTCAAAAAGTCGATTCATTTATTATGGCAGAGGAACACGCAACGAGTATCGCATCACACATTGCAGCTCGAATCATTTCGACCCGCTTGACGAGGAACACACAGGAGGCCTGCTCGTCCTCGTTCGATGCGATTGGGACGCCTACGAGGGATGGATTCTGAATCATGACGAGGAAATCGACGACTTCTTCGCTATACTGGACTTGGAACCTGCCCAAGTCGGCGGATTGATTGAAAAGTCCCCGCAAAACGAACGAGGTTTGCAGGCGCAGATATTCCAAGCCTTCACTGCGACGCTTTCCGACAATTTCCCCACAGCAATCATTATGTCAGCCAAGGCGCGGGAAATCCACGAGACGCTCTTCGATCACAAGGAATACACAGAAACTCAGCCAGATCAACAGCTTCTCGATTGGCTTGCAATGGAATACCATCTCTTCCGCTATATCGAAGATATGATGTTTCACAAAACAATACAACAAGGCTTCTCTTCCATGGAAGAATTTCTTTCCGTCGCAAACAGCATCACCAATCGTCGGAAAAGTCGTGCCGGCAAATCTTTGGAAAACCATCTCGCCGCCATCTTCGCGGGAAACCGATTGACCTTCGAGACGCAAGTCGTCACCGAGGGACGGAAAAGGCCGGATTTCATCTTCCCCGGCGCCACGGCTTACCACGATTCATCATTCAGTGCCCAGAATCTCATCGTCCTAGCTGCAAAAACCACCTGCAAAGACAGATGGCGGCAGATTCTCAACGAGGCGAACCGCGTGCGTGACAAAAGAAAATACCTTTGCACCCTGCAGCAAGGCGTCTCCTCGAAGCAAATGCAGGAAATGCTCGATGAAAAAGTCACTCTGATCGTCCCTGCACCTTATATCGCGTGTTATCCAAGGCCGTACCAAAAAGACGTCATGAGCTTGAAAAACTTCATCGCCTTTGCAAAGCACAAGAAGAGCAACTACCCTTGACGAAAACATGAAAAAAGCAGTAGAATTAAACAGTCGTTACTTTTCCGATCCGTCTAGGAGGTCTTTCTGTGGAAGCGAATCGCATTTACAATTTCAATCCCGGTCCCGCCACCCTGCCGCTCGAAGTGCTCAAGGAGGCGCAGGCGGAGTTTCTCAATTTCCATGACTCGGGCATGTCGATCCTGGAGATCTCGCACCGTGCCAAGGCTTACGACGAGGTGCACAACCAAGCGAAAGCGGACATCCTCTCGCTCATGGGACTCGGCGACGACTACGATGTGCTTTTCGTGCAGGGCGGCGCCAGCCTCGCCTTCGCCATGGTCGCGATGAACTACGCGACGAAAGAGAAGAAAGGCAGCTACGTCCTTTCGGGCAGCTTCGCGACGAAAGCTTATGAAGAGGCCGAGCTCCTCGGCGTCGGCGAAATCGCGGCATCCTCGAAGGAAGGCGGCTTCCGCCACGTGCCGACGCAGGAGGAGATCAAGCTCAATCCCGATGCGGCCTACCTGCATCTCTGCTACAACAACACGATCTACGGCACGGAGTACCACTACATTCCCGAGACAGGTTCCGTTCCTCTCATCGCCGACATGTCGTCGGACATGCTCTCCCGCCCCATCGACTTCAAGAAGTTCAACTTCATCTATGCGGGCGTGCAGAAGAACCTCGGCCCTGCGGGCACCTGCCTCGTCGTAGCGAAGAAGTCGATGCTCGAAAACAGCCCCAAGACGCTGCCGACGATGCTGCGCTACTCGACGCACTACAAGAAGAACTCCCTCTACAACACGCCGCCTGCCTTCGGCATCTACATGGTAGGCAAGGTCGCCGCTTGGATCAAGGCGCAGGGCGGTCTTCCCGAAATGGCGAAGCGCAACGAGAAGAAGGCCGCGCTCCTCTATGACGCCATCGACAGCTCCGACGGCTTCTACAAGGGGCACGCGGAAAAGGATAGCCGTTCCTTCATGAACGTCACCTTTCGCCTGCCGAGCGAGGAACTCGAAAAGAAGTTCGTCGCTGAAGCCTTAGAACACGGTCTCGGCGGCGTCAAAGGCCACCGCTCCGTCGGCGGCATGAGGGCGTCGATCTACAACGCCATGCCCTACGAAGGCGTCGCCGCGCTCGTCGATTTCATGCAGAAGTTCCGCAAGGAAAACTGAGCGCACAATAAAGCTGCACAAAAAAGCCGCCCGAAGCTGGGATTCAGCTTCGGGCGGCTCTTTTTCATGCGCTGCGCGCTATGTGCATCACTCCGCCGTCACGATGTCTGCTTCGAACATGCGGTTCCAAGGGAAGCGGACCTCGATCTCGCGCAGGGCGGGCAGGGGCGGCAGGTTGTTGTCGGCGAATTCGCGCATCATGCGGTCGGCACGATACTGGATGCCGAGAACCTTGTCATCGAGGCTCGCATATACGCCGCTGCCGCGCAGCCAGCCGAGCTGGCGGGCGATCTTGTTGCGAACGTTCGCCTGATATGCCCAATCGTCAAGGTAGCGCGTGAGGAGCAGGCTGTCCCGCGCGTCGTCCGTCATGCGCTCCGCGAGGAGGCCTTCGGCGACGGCGAAACCCGTGCTGTTCGTCGGTGTGTTCCAGCCGGCGTAGGCGCGCAGCTTGAAGAGCAGATTCTCGCGCTTCAAGCCTTCCATAAGTGCGTTGTCGGCGCCGTTCGCATAAGCGATATCAGCTATGCCGACAGGATATCCCTTGGCGACGCAGTCCTTGACGACATCCAGGAAGTACTGTGTGCCGTCGCGCATCTTGCCGTCGTTCGTGCGGTCATTCGCTTCATACGTCTTGCCGTTGGGATTCGTGTTGACCAGCAGGACATACTCCGACTTCTCGGGGCTTTGGATGAGGACGGCGCCCGCCGCCGTGGCGGCGGCGCGCACCGAGTCCTGAATATGCTCGTCGGAATAGGCAGGCACGGTGCGCCCGCCCGTTCCCTTGTTGTAGCGCACATGGACGAAGGGCATCTTGTGCTCGATGTTGTTGACCGCACGCGAGAGCAAGAGCAGCCCGACTTCGTCGATGCCCGACATCGTCTGGAACTTCGAAGAGCCGAGTCCGTCGCTGTAGGCGAGGAGCTTCCTGCCCTCCATGTGCGTCTGCGAATACGGTGCGTTGTCATCGCGCCCGAGCACGAAGTAGTCGAACACGCCGCTCTTCGTGTAGTCGATGAGCTTCTCATTGGCCGCGTAGTTCTTCGTGCGGCGGCTCATCCAGTCCTCCATGGACTTTTCCGGAATCAGCGCCTTCAAGAAGGCGTATTCCTTCTTCTCCCTCGACGTCAGCCCTTCCACTTCCTGCTTGTCCGTCAAGAGCGTATAGCGGAAGATATCCGCACCGTAGTTCTTGTAGTAGCCGGGCTCCTCCGAGCCGGACGCTTCGCCCGAGCGCGGCGTGCGCATGATCGAGCCGAAGACGTAGAGCGGCAGCGCGGGGTGGGCGGCGCGAAAGTTCTCGAAATTCTTGAGCCGCGCCATGACCTCGCCGCGCGTGTAGTCGTGCTTTCTCGATCCGACGAGACTGCCGTAAAGCATGGAGTCAGACGAGATGACGGCGGCGCTGACCTGCGACGCATTTTCCTCCGCCCAGGCCCAAAGCTCCTCGGGGTGTCCGAGATCCGTGCGGCTGCCGAGCATGTCGTCGGGCGGCACGATCACTTCATAGCCCAGCTCGCGCACGACGTCCGCCGTCTGCTTGTCCGAGATCGGGCGGTTGTCGTGCGGGATGAACATGATGCGCTTCTGGCATGCCATCTCCTCCGCCTTGTCCTTCTTTCCCGCTTCAGCCGCGGGCAGCAGGAAGAAGGCGAGCGCGAGAGCGAGCGCCAAGACCTTGCATACTTTCTGCAAATCGCACCTCCCTGCTCACTCTGCAGGAGCTGCGTCGTCTGCAGCTTCGCCGCGTTCTGCCTTCATCTTGTCGCGCATGTCCGTCCAGAGGTTCTTCGCACGGTCGACGACCACGCGCTCCTTCGCCTCCAGTTCCTTGTTGTGCGTGAGCATGGAGAGATACCTGCCCGCCGTGTCGTAATCGCCCAGGCGGAAATGGATCGCGCCGATGAGGTAGATGCAGTCGGCTTCCGTCATCTGCCCCTGCGGGAAGATCTCGCGCGAACGCGACTCGATGTAGAACTTGCCGGCTTCCGTCAGGAACTTTTCCTCGTTCTCCTTGTCCCCCGCCTCGCGGTAGAGCCAGGCGAGCGTGAGATTCAGCCCCGCCTTGTGGGCGAACGTCTCTTTCGTGAACTTCGTGTAGAAGATCGCGAGCTTCAGCGCCTTGATCGCGTCGTCGCGTGTGCGCTGCTCCTTGAACTCGATGTCGCTCTTGTGCTCGGCGAGGAATTCCTGGATGTCCCTCTTCTCCCTCGGCGCCACGCCGTTCAGGAAGTGGCGCTCATCCTCGGCATAGCCGCAGTGCTCGCAGAGCCAGATGCGGTAATAGTACGGATTGATGTCCTTGTAATGCGTGCAGAGATCGTTGTCGACGGTCTCGGTGATGAGGCGCGAACGCACCTTCGTCGCGCGCGTCTCCTGGCCGCAGATCGGGCAAGGCTTCTTCACTACATAGAGATAATCCTTTTCAGCCATTGTATCATTCTCCTTTGTTGATTTTATCTGCAAGGGGCGGCGGCACGCCGCCCTCTTGTGAACATCATCTTTCGTACCGTTCGCAAAGCGCCTTCAGGCGTTTCGCATCCTCTTCCGCATGTGCGAAGTCCTTGAGCCGCCAGCGCCAGTTGATGCCGACGGTGCCGGGCACGTTCATGCGGGCGCGGCTGTCCAAGGCGCGCACGTCCTGCATCGGGATGACGACGAGACGCGCCCTGGATGCGTAGGCGAATTCGACGAGCCTTTCGCAGACCTCCTTCGGCCGGTCGACGCGCGCATGAACGAGTTCCGCGACAGCTGCCTGCGTGGGCGCGTCGAGATTCTGCGTGAACCAACCGACCGTCGTGTTGTTGTCGTGCGTGCCCGTGTAGACGACGGAGTTCTCGGGCACGGCGATGCCGACACGGTGCATCTCGTTGAGGTTCAGGCAGAAATGCAGAATCTTCATGCCCGGATAGCCGCATTCATCGCGCAGCTTCTCGACCTCGTTCGTGATGATGCCGAGATCTTCCGCGACGATGGAGAGACCCTTCGTCACCTTCTCCATCTCATCGAAGAAAGGCTTTCCGGGGCCTTTGCGCCAGCAGCCGTTGATCGCCGTCTTCGCCTTGCCGTCGACCTCCCAATACGACTCAAAGCCGCGGAAATGGTCGATGCGCACGATGTCGACGAGCGCGGCGATCTTCTCGAAACGCCGCTTCCACCAGCTGTAGCCGTCCTTCTTCATCGCCTTCCAGTCATACTGCGGGTTGCCCCAGAGCTGTCCCGTGGCGCTGAAGTAGTCCGGCGGCACGCCGGCGACCAGCCTCGCCGTGCCGTCTTCGTTGAGCGCGAAGAGGGATTGGTTCGCCCAAACGTCGGCGCTGTCGTGCGAGACGAAGATGGGCATGTCGCCCATGATGCGCACGCCCTTCTTGCGCGCGTATTCGTGCAGGTGCGTCCACTCCTTGTCGAAGAGATACTGCCAGAACTTTTGGCAGCCGATCTCATCCGCCAGGCGCTCGCGCGCCGCGTCGAGCGCCGCGCTCTTCCTCGCCTTCAGGTCGGGCTTCCACTCGAACCAGGGCGCATTCTTGTTCTCGCTCTTCAAGGCTTCGAAGAGCGCGTAATCGTCGAGCCACGAGGCCTCTTTTTGGCAGAACGCCTGAAACGCCGCACTTCCTCCCCGCTTCTGGAAGTTCTTCCATGCGCGCTCCAAATGCCGCTTCTTGAACGCCCAAGTTCGCTCGAAATCGATGAAGGAGGTCGCGCTTTCCGTGACGACCTTCACATCGCGCTCCGCAAGAAGTCCATCGTCGATCAGCATGTCGAGCGAGATCAGCATGGGGTTGCCCGCAAACGCCGACGGCGATTGATAGGGCGAATAGCCGAACTCGCTCACGGGGCAGAGCGGCAGAACCTGCCAGATCTTCTGCCCTGCGGCGGCGAGGAAGTCGACGAACGTGTAGGCGCTGCCGCCCAGATCACCAATGCCGTACTTCGACGGCAAGGACGTCGGATGGAGCAGGACGCCCGCCTCGCGCGCGAAGCGGCGCTCTTCCTGCACGGCCTCGTAGATGCGCGCCGAGAGCGGCGGCAGCTTCACCGTCAAAAGACCGCGCTGCACCATCACCGTATTCTCCGGCTCAAGTGCGTCGCGCACCGTTCCCTGCAGAAAATCACCGACATTGAGCGTGACCTTCTCTTCCTGCGTGCGGCTGCGGTTGATGACGACGACGAACACCTCGTTCTTCGCCGCCTGTCCGAACTCGTCCATGCCGTTTCGGATCGTGCGCGCATAGGCGAGGATGTTGCCTTCGCCGGCGAGCGGCAGGAGGTCGCCCGTCCGGAGCGCCGTATGCTCGTTCCGCAGATGGATGAGCTTCATATACCAGTCGCGCACCGAGACGTCGGGGCTCTTCCAGTCGTAAGGACTGCGGTTGTACGGGTCGCGGAAGCCCTGCATGCCGATCTCGTCGCCGTAGTAGATGCACGGCATGCCCGGATACGTCATCTGCAGGAGCGCCGCCAGGCGCAGTCGGTCGGTGCCGAGCTTGTAGTGCTCGGCGTCGAGCTTGAAGCGCGACTGATGGATCGCCGGCATACCGTCGTAGAACGGCGCCTCGCCCAGGAGCGTGATGGCGCGTTCGACGTCGTGGCTGCCGATGAGGTTCATCATCACATAGAAATTTTCCTTCGGATAGTTTTCCCGCAGGCTCTCCAAGAGGCGCATGGCCTGGCGTCCGTCGACGTAGTTGAGCAGGAAGTCCAGGACAGTCTTGCGGAACGGGTAGTTCATCGCCGAGTCGATCTCCTGCCCGCAAAGGTACTCGCGCGGCACGCCGTAGCTGATCTTGTTCGACGCATCCTCCCAGACCTCGCCGATGAGGATCGCGTCTGGATTCGTCGCCTTCAGCTCCCGGTAGAACGTCTGCGTAAACTTCGCTGGCAGCTCATCGATGACGTCGAGCCGCCAGCCGCCGATGCCCACCTTCGTCCAATGGTGCAGCACGCTGTCCTCGTCGCGGATCACGAAGTCCATATAGGAAGGCGTCGTCTCCGTCACGTTCGGCAGCGTGGAAAAGCCCCACCAGCTGTCGTATTCATAAGGATACTTGTGGAAGTTGTACCAGCTGTAGTAGGGCGAATCCTGCGACTGGAACGCGCCCAGACTGTCATAATTGCCCTCGCGGTTGAAGTAGATGCTGTCGCTTCCTGTATGGCTGAACACGCCGTCGAGAACGATGCGCATACCCTCGGCCTTCGCCGCATCGACGAGCTCCTGGAACTCTTCGTTCGTGCCGAAGAGCGGGTCGATCTTATGATAGTCTCCCGTATCGTAGTGATGGTTGCTCGGCGACTCGAAAACGGGATTGAGGTAGATGACGGAAATGCCCAGTTCCTTCAGATAGGGAAGCTTCGATTGCAGCCCCTTGATGTTGCCGCCGAAGAAATCGTAATGCACGATCTCCTTGGTGTCGACATCTTTGTAGTAGCACGGCTGGTCGCCCCAATACGCATGCACGACGGCACCCTTCTTCTCGCCGAGCACGTCGCCCTCGCGGCAGAACCTGTCGGGGAAGATCTGGTACATGACGGCGTGCTTCGCCCAGTCGGGCGTCTTTGCACCCTTGTTGAACACGGTGATCTGAAACGACGGCGGCGCGTTGTCGTAAATGCCGCCCACGCCGCCCAGATGCTCGCAGTTGTTGCCGTAGTACCACGTGCCCGAGCTTGTGGCAACGATGAAGTAGTACCAGAGCAGACAGCCGCTGTCGGGCAGATCGATGCGCGCGGTATAAAAGCGGTCTTGGGCGCCCTCCGCCGATTTCGAGGTCAGCTCGATGAGCCGTTCCCCCGCACCTTCTCTCCAAAGGCGCAGGATGACTTTCGACACTTCGTCCTGCGTCTTGATGCGAATGCCGAGCTGCACGGAGGATGATGCCTCGGCGGGGCCCACAGGCGAGCGGTAAAACACATCCTGTGAGTTGTGCTCCGCTTCTCGCTGCGCCATAATATCGCCTCCTAAAATTCTTCGAAAAAGCCAAAATGTGCGCTTCTCGCGTTTATTCACCTTCTCCTTTTTATTTCGTCGTTTCTTCGCGTAAAGTTAATAGGCGGAAAGGCAAGAAAGCCCAACGCAAGCGTTGGGCTTTCCCAAATCTTACTTCGCAAGGAGCTTTTCGTACAGCTCCTTGTATTCCTGCGCCGACTTCTTCCAGCTGAAGTCCGCCTTCATGGCATTCTTGACGATCTTCTGCCAGATTTCGAGCGTGCTGCATTCGCGGATCGCGCGCTTGACGGCGTACATCATTTCATGCGCATTGTAGTTCTGGAAGATATAGCCCGTGCCCTCTCCCGTCTTGTTGCTGAACTGCGTGACCGTGTCCTTGAGTCCGCCCGTCTCGCGCACGACGGGGATCGACCCGTAGCGCATGGCGATGAGCTGGCCGATGCCGCAAGGCTCGTAGTTCGACGGCATGAGGAAGACGGTCGAGGCGGCGTAGATGCGCTGCGCCAGCTCGTTCGAGAAGCGGATGTTCGCCGAGACCTTGCTCGGGAAGCGCCACGCAAGCCCCTTGAACCAATCTTCATAGACCTTGTCTCCCGTGCCGAGGACGACGAACTGAATGTTCTCGTGCTGCAGGATCTCGTCCATGACGCGCACGATGAGGTCGAGCCCCTTGGGCGGCACGAGGCGCGAGACGAGCGCGACCAGCGGCACCTGGCGGTTCACGGGCAGACCGAGATGGCGCTGCAGTGCGACCTTGTTGTCGAGCTTGCGGTCGATGGAATTGATGTCGAAGGTCTCGTAGATATCCTTGTCCGTCGCGGGATTGTAGACGTCATAGTCGAGGCCGTTGACGATACCGTAGATATCCGCGCTTCTCTTGCGCAGAAGCCCGTCGAGCATCTCGCCGAAATACTCGTACTGGATCTCCTGGGCGTAGGTGCGCGACACCGTCGAGATATAGTCGCAGTAGGTGAGTCCGCCCTTCATGAAGTTGACGGCGTCGTAGAATTCCAGGTCGCCGTTCGTGAAATATTTCCAGTCAAGCCCCAAGACGTCCTGCATGACGTTCTTGGGGAAGACTCCCTGATACTTGAGATTGTGGATCGTGTAGAGCGTGCGGATCTTCTCGTAGCGCGCATCGCCCATGTGCTCAAGCTTCAAGAGGACGGGGACGAGTCCTGCATGCCAGTCGTTCGCATGGATGATGTCAGGCCAGAAATCCATCGCTTCCAGGAGGTTCAGGACAGCGCGCGAAAAGAACGAGAAACGCTCCGCATCGTCGTCATAGCCGTAGAAACCTTCGCGATAGAAGTACTCCTCGTTGTCGATGAAGTAGTAGGTGACTCCGTCCAAGGCGAGGCTGTCCACGCCGACGAACTTGTCGCGCCATGCGACCTTGAGCGTTCCGTCATAGATGTGCTCCATCTTGTCGATATATTCCGCCGGGATCTTGCCGAACTTCGGCATGATGACGCGGATGTCCACGCCCTGCTTCACGAGCTCCTTGGGAAGCGATCCCGCGACGTCCGCCAAGCCGCCCGTCTTGGCAAAAGGAACAGCTTCGGCAGCAACATAAAGTACCCGCATGATATGAACCCCCTTCTATGCCGCGAGGCCGTCAACCCCTGCTCCGCAGCACAACACCTTCTTCCTGCCGCCAGATCCAGGCGCATCTTGCCCAAGCCTGGCCGGCTTCTTCCTCCTTCTTACTGGGCAGCCGCCTTCTTCTTGCCGCTCTTCTTCGGCGGTTTCGCCGACTTCTTCGCATTCTTGGAATGCTCCGGCCGGCGCGAATGCGCCTTGGCGACAGTCTTCTTCACTGCTTTCTCTTCCAGCGGTTTCTTCTCCTCGGCCTCCGGCGGCTCTTCTTTCACCGCGCAGGCCTCTGCGGACGGTTCCGCTGTTCTTGCTGCAGGCTTCTTGGGCGCCTTGTCCTTTTCCGCCCCCACGCCTTTGACGATGAGGATTTCCTCCTCCGCTTCAGGCATGGAGCGCTCGACAAAAGGGAGCGTATCTTTGAGCCTCAAATAGATCGTGGCCATCGGCGGCACCGTGATGACGAGCGACTGCTCGCGCTCGTGCCAGCCGTAATCTTCCGTATGGAGATCGCCCTCGTTCTTCACGCCCGAGCCGCCGAACTCCTCGGCGTCGCTGTTGAATACCTCCACGTAATCGCCCCGCTTGGGCACGCCGATGCGATAGTTCTGCCGCACTTCCGGCGTGAAGTTGCAAAGGACGACGATGAAGTCGTCGGCGTTGTCGGACTTCCTGACGAAGGTGATGATGGAATTCTCGCTGTCGTTGCAGTCAATCCACTCGAAGCCGTTCCAGTCGAAGTCGACCTCCCAGAACGGCCGATTCTCCTTGTAGAACTTGTTCAGCGCACGCGAGTATTCGAGCATCTTCGTGTGCATCGGATACTCTTGGACGAGATGCCAATCGAGGCTGTCGTCGTAGTTCCACTCGATGAACTGCGCGAACTCGCCGCCCATGAAGAGGAGCTTCTTGCCCGGATGCGCCATCCAGTAGCCGAAGAAGCCGCGCAGTCCCGCGAACTTCTGCCAGTAGTCGCCGGGCATCTTGCTCACGAGCGAGCACTTGCCGTGGACGACCTCGTCATGCGACAAGGGCAGGACGAAGTTCTCGCTGAACGCATACATGAAGGAGAACGTCACCTTGTCCTGGTTCCACTTGCGATAGATGGGGTCGAGACTCATGTAGGCGAGCATGTCGTTCATCCAGCCCATGTTCCACTTGTAGTTGAACCCCATGCCGCCCATGTAGACGGGCTTCGAGATCAAGGGCCAGGCCGTCGACTCCTCGGCGATCATCAGCGCGTTGGGATGGAACTTGAAGATCGCCTCGTTGAGTTTCTTGATGAAGTCCATCGCTTCCAGGTTGCCCGTGTCGCCGTACTTGTTCGGCTGCCACTCGCCTTCCTTCCTGCCGTAGTTCAGGTAGAGCATGTTGGCGACGGCGTCGATGCGCAGTCCGTCGATGTGGTACTCCTCGAACCAGAACATGGCGTTCGAGATGAGGAAGCTCTGCACTTCCGTCCGGCCGTAGTCGAAGTTCGTCGTGCCCCACTCCCAGTTCTCGGCGCGCTGCTCGTTGTCCGACTCGTAGAGCGTCATGCCGTCGAAGTGGCGAAGCCCCTGCTCGTCCTTGCAGAAGTGGCCGGGCACCCAGTCCATGATGACGGCGATGCCGTTCGCGTGCGCCGTATCGATGAAGTAGCGGAAGTCGTCCGGCTCGCCGTAGCGGCTCGTGACCGCGTAGTAGCCGGTCGCCTGATAGCCCCACGAACCATCGAACGGATGCTCGCAGAGCGGCATGATCTCGATGTGCGTATAATTCATCTTCTTCGCATAGCTCACGAGCTGGTCGGCAAGCTCGCGGTACGACAGGTAGCCGCCATCGAGCGTGCGCCGCCACGAGCCGAGATGAACCTCGTAGGTCAGCATGGGATTGGAGTACGACGGATGCGTCTTCTTGCGCTCCTGCCAGGCTGCGTCGTTCCACTTGTACTTCTTCATGTTGTAGAGGCGCGACGCCGTCTTGGGCTTCTTCTCTGCGTAGAAGCCGTAGGGATCCGCCTTCATGATATGCGGTCCGCCCCACTGCGGCTCGATCGCGTACTTGTAGACCTCGCCTTCTTCCAGCCCCTCGATGAAGATCGTCCAGATCTCGCCGTCGCTGATCTTCTGCATCGTGTGCGTGCGCGTGTCCCACGCATTGAAGTCGCCGACGACGCTCACGGCTTTCGCATGGGGCGCCCAGACGGAAAAACGCACGCCCGCCTTGCCGTTCTGCTCCATGAAGTGGGCGCCGAGCATCTCGTAAGCGTGGTAGTTGGTTCCTTGGTGATATAAGAATAAATCGAATTCACTCAAAGCAGATACGTTCACAAAAATTCCTCCCAGCTTAGAAAAACTCCGGGAAGCACCGACAGACCAGATCCATCGCTGCTCCCATCAGCCCTTGCTTCAACGTGGGAAGGCTCCCCCGTGCGGGCTTGCGGCTTGCCTTGCAGCTTACTCACCAATTTTGGGCCGCCGCCCCCTTGCCGAGGGCGGCGAACCGTCTTTCGTCAAATGATCTTCACAGGTTCCACATGCCAGATGTCGTTCGCGTACTCCTCGATCGTGCGATCGGAGGAGAACACGCCGGAATTGGCGATATTGATCGCCGACGACTTGAGCCATGCTGCCCTGTCCTCATACTTTCGGTTCATGTTCTTGTGCGCCCTGTCGTAAGCGCCGAAGTCCTTCAGGACGAAGAACTCGTCGTTGCCATGGATCAGGTAGTCGCGCAGCGAGTGGAAGTCGCCGTAAGTGCCGTCGATGAGCTGCGAGACGACGAGCCGCACGGCGGGATTCGTGTTGTACTCATCCCATGCCTTGTAGCTTCCTGTCGCATAGTAGTTCAAGACCTCCTCGGCGCGCAGGCCGAAGATCTCGCAGTGCTCAAGGCCGACGGCCTGGCTGATCTCGACGTTCGCGCCGTCGAGCGTGCCGAGCGTCAGGGCGCCGTTCATCATGAACTTCATGTTGCCCGTGCCCGAGGCTTCCTTCGACGCCGTCGAAATCTGCTCGGAGATGTCCGCCGCCGGATAGACGATCTCGCCGATCGAGACGCCGAAGTTCTCGATGAAGATGACCTTGAGCACGTCGCGGACGTCCTTGTCGGCGTTCACCTTCGCGGCGACCGCGTTGATCAGGCGGATCGTCTCCTTCGCGATGTAGTACCCCGGCGCCGCCTTGCCGCCGAAGAAGCGCGCCGTCGGCGGGATGCGGAAGTTCTTGTTCGTCTTCAGCTCATGGTAGAGGTACATGATGTGCAGGACGTTCATGATCTGGCGCTTGTAGGAATGGATGCGCTTGACCTGGATGTCGAAGATCATGTCGGGATCGACGAGGATTCCGCCGTGCGTGTGGATGAAATCGGAGAGGTCGCCCTTCCTCTGGCGCTTGATCTTCGCAAGCTCGGCCAGGAACGATCTGTCCGTCACATGGTCGTTGAGGCGCGAAAGCTCCGACGGCTTCTTCTGCCAGCCGTCGCCGATCGTCTCGTCGATGAGGTTCGTAAGCTCGGGGTTCGAGGCGATGAGCCAGCGACGGTGCGTGATGCCGTTCGTCTTGTTGTTGAACTTCTTTGGATAATATTTGTAGAAGAAACGCAGGGTGTCGCGCTTCAGGATGTCCGTATGAATCGCCGCGACGCCGTTGACGCTGTGGCTGCCGACGATCGCGAGGCGCGCCATGTGCACCTGCCCGTCCTCGATGATCGACAGCTCGCGCACCATCTGCTCGTCGTTCGGGAAGCGCTTGCGCACCTCTTCGAGATGACGGCGGTTGATCTCCTCGACGATCATGTAGATGCGCGGCAGGAGCGAGCGGAACATGTCGACCGGCCACTTCTCCAAGGCCTCGGGCAAGATCGTGTGGTTCGTGTACGCCATCGTCTTGCACGTGATCTCCCACGCCTCGTCCCAGCCGAATCCCTGCTCATCGACCAGGATGCGCATGAGCTCGGCGACGGCGACCGCAGGATGCGTGTCGTTGATGTGGATGGCGATCTTGTCGGCGAACTCCCTGAGATCCATATCCGCGAGAATGTAGTGGCGCACGATGCTCTGCACGCCCGCCGAGACGAAGAAATACTCCTGAATGAGGCGCAGTCGGCGTCCCTCGTAAGAGCTGTCGTCCGGGTAGAGGTACTCCGTGATGCTCTCGACGAAGTTGCGGTACTCCTTCTTCGTCTGGATCTGCTCGCGCGTCATCGTGCCGTAGTCGGAAAAATCGCGGTTGACTTCGGCGTTCCAGAGGCGCAGCGTGTTGACCGTGCTGTTGCGGAAGCCGACGATCGGCACGTCGTAAGGAACGGCCATGACCGTCATGTAGTCCTCATGCACGAGCGAGAGGCTGCCGTCCTCTTCTTCCTTCATGTAGGCGTTGCCGTTGAACTTGACGTTGACCGCCTTGTCCGCCTTGCGGTACTCCCACTCGAAACCGTTGGCGAGCCAGTTGTCGGGAATCTCGACCTGGTTGCCCTTGATGATCTTCTGCTCGAAGAGTCCGTACTGGTAGCGTATGCTGCAGCCGTGACCGGGAAGCGCCAAGGACGCCATCGAGTCGATGAAGCACGCCGCGAGCCGTCCCAGACCGCCGTTGCCGAGGCCCGCATCCGGCTCCTCGGGGAAAACATCGTTCAGGTCGACGCCGATTTCCTCCAAAGCGTCGTGGAACAGCTCCATCTCGCCCAGATTGACGAGGTTCGAGCGCATGAGGCGTCCGAGCAGGAACTCGATGGAAAAATAGTAGATCTGCTTGTCGTGGCGCTTCATGTACGCCTTGTTCGTCTTGACCCAATTCTCGCTGATGTACTGCTTCACGACAGCAACGATGGTTGCATAAACCTCATGCGATGTGAGTTCGGCGAAATCCCGCCCCCACAGGATATGCGCCGTTGCCAGAAACTTTTGTTTCAGACCTTCCTTTGCCAGCCCCAGCTCATTCCTCTTGTTTGCCATGAGATCATTCCTCCTAACTTACATTGGCAGCCACGTAGATCTACACGCCTTTTCCTTCACGAAACGGAAACCGCACGGTGAAACGCCCCCGGACTTCTCCGAAGAGGCTGCGGCCTTGATACAGACTGCGTTCTTGCTCTTCTTGCTCTTCCGCGACCTTTCGAAGAAAAGCCGCCCCTTCGCGCTCCCGCCTTTCCCAACAGGCAAGCGCCCCGGAGCGGCTTCCTTCTTCGGCGCGCCCCGAAAGCGGGGCGCGTTCCCATCAGATCACGGCATTCTTGTTGACGATCAGCGGATAGTTTGGTGCGCCCTTGAGCCAGCGTCCCTCCGTGATCACGACGTTCTTGTCGCAGATGACGTTCTCGACGAGCACGTTGTCCTCAAGGCTGCACTTCTCCATGATGATGGAGTTGCGGATCTTCACCCCCGGCGCCACCGTCACGCCGCGAAACAGGATGCTGTTCTCGACCTCGCCATAGATGACGCAGCCGTTGGCGACGAGCGAGTTCTGCACATGCGCCGTCTCCTTGTACTGCACGGGCACGCCGTCCTTCGACTTCGTGAAGATGAAGCCGTTCTGCATGAACAGCTCTTCCCAGTTCGCAGGCTCAAGCGCTTCCATGTTCGCCTGGTAATACGAGGCCGTCGAAGCGACGCACGCCGTGTATCCCTCGTGCATACAGCCGTACATCGTGTAGCGGTCGGCGCGGCGGATGATGCCGTCGAGCACGAGATCCGTGCCGCCGTGCTCGTAGGTCGAGCGCACCATTTCGACGAAGACGCGCTTCTCCATGAGGAGCGCACCGTTCGACACCTTCGACCCCTGGTAGATGACAGGCTTCAGGGAGATGTCCTCGATGAGGCCGTTCTCTGCCGTCTCGATGACGACGCCTTGGTCCGGCTCCTCCTCCTTCGCGATGTTGTAGACCATCGTGATGTCGGCATTCGTATTCTGGTGGAAGCGCAGCACGGGCGCGAAGTTCAGGTTGTAGACGTAGCTCGCGCTCGTCAGGAGCACATACTTCTGTGCGCTGTGCTCGACGAAGTCGATGTTCTGGTAGAATGTCTTGAGGTCGCCGGGGCGCGTGTCCTTGTCCCCCTTCGCAGGCGGCAGATAGAACATGCCCTCGTGGCGTCTCGCGAGATCCCAGTCCTTTCCTGACCGCAGGTGATCCATGGCGGACCGGGAATGCTCGGGCAGCACGATGCCGACGTGGCTGATCCCGGAGTTGACCATGCTCGAAAGCACGAAATCAACGACGCGGTAACGTCCCATAAACGGCATGGAGCCGATGGGCCGACTCTCCGTCAGCTCCTTGATGCGCCCGTTGTCGTCCTGCAGGTTGATGAGTCCCATGACCGTGTTCACAATGCTTCACTCCGTTCTCTTGATTCCCTTGACGCAAAAGAGGTTCAGCCGGCTTGCTGACTGCCCGACTGTGCTGTGATGACCTCATTTTCGGGAATGACGGCGATGGCGCCTTCCTCTCCTTCGACCTTCGCACCCGCTGCGACCGTCGCGCCCTGCGCCAAGATCGCATGATCGACGACGGCGCCTTCCTCGATCTTCGCGAACGGCATGATGACCGAGTTCGTGACGCGCGCGCCCTTGCCGATGCGCACGCCCTGGAAGATCACGGAGTTATGCACCTCGCCGAAGACCATCGATCCCTCGCTCACCATCGAGCGGCTCACATGCGCTTCGCGCCCGATGTAGTGCGGCGGCAGCGACGGATTCGACGAGTAGATGCGCCAGTTGCCGTCGAGAGCGAACGGAGGCTCATCGTGCAGGAGATCCATATTCGCCTGCCACAGGCTCTCGATCGTGCCGACATCCTTCCAGTAGCCGTCGAAAGCGTAGGTGAAGAGACGCGCCTTGTCGGCGAGCATCTTCGGAATGATGTTCTTGCCGAAGTCATGGCTCGACATGCTGTCCTTCGCATCTTCTTCAAGATACTGCGCGAGGAACTTGCGGTTGAAGATGTAGATGCCCATCGAAGCGAGATTCGACTTCGGCTCGGACGGCTTCTCCTCGAACTCGATGATGCGGCCTTCCTTGTCGGCATTCATGATGCCGAAGCGCGAAGCTTCCTCCCACGGAACCTCGATGACGCCGATCGTCGCTTCCGCCTTGTGCCCCTTGTGCGCCTCAAGCATCCACGAGTAATCCATCGTGTAGATGTGGTCGCCCGAGAGGATCAGCACATATTCCGGATCGACGATGTCGATGAAGTTGAGGTTCTGATAGATGGCGTCCGCCGTGCCCTGATACCAGTCGGCGCCTTTTTCGCGCGCATAGGGCGGCAGGATGAATACGCCGCCGCCCTGCTTGTCGAGATCCCAGGCACTGCCCGTGCCGAGGTAGTTGTGCAGCTCCAGAGGACGGTACTGCGTGAGGACGCCGACCTTGTCGATGCCCGAATTGGCGCAGTTGCTCAGCGGAAAGTCGATGATGCGATACTTGCCGCCGAACGGCACAGCGGGCTTCGCGATTTTCTTCGTCAAGGCGCCCAGACGGCTTCCTTGTCCTCCCGCCAAGATCATTGCAAGATACTCTGTTTTTCTCATAAAAATCCCTCCCGGGGCGCAGCTTGGCACGCCCATATTTCACCTTGCCAACCATCGTGCTTTTTCCGCTCATGCGGAGGAAACGAACGCCTTTCTCTTCGCGTCTTTCTTACGTTTCTAGTATTATTCCACAAAACACGGGAATTTCCTGCCGTCATGGTGCAAGGAAAATGTTTTTTTCTCTGTTTTTCAGACATTTGTCCACGAAACAGCGGACTTTTTGGAAAAATTTTCCTAATATTCGTTCTTTCAAAGGAAGAGCATGGCCACGGCGCCGATGAAGAGCGCGATGCCCACGCCGCGCAAAAAGCCTGCGGCCGCTTTGCCGAAACCGCCGAGATGCTTTTCCGCCAAAGGCTGCAGGAAGAAGAGCAGGATGGAGCAGGCGGCGATGAGGAGCGGCACGTCGCGCGTGTAGAGCGCGTAGCCCAGCCCCAGGATGACGATCGCGAGGTTGCGCTTCGTGTTCCGCCCGTGCGTCTTCTTCTTTTCCGTTTCCGGCTCTGCGGCCGGCGGCTTGGGAATGCGCCGGTAGTGATATGACTCGCTCACGATTCCCTCCTACAGACGTGCGGCGCTCGCGCAAAGACCGGGGAGCTTGCCGTAGAGATTCTTGCCGGGGCACAGCGTCGAGTTGAAGTCGCGGTGTCCAAACACCGTGCCCGAGCCGGGCTTGAGCCTATAGCGATGCGAAAGCTCCGCGATGAGGCGCATGGCGGCGTCAAGCTGCATGGTCGTCGGCTCCGCCTGCTCGAAGTTGCCGACGAGGTTGATGCCGATCGACGTCGCGTTGTGATGCCAGCAATGCGCACCCACGGCGTCGAGGGGCCTGCCGCGCTCGATCTTGCCGTTCTTGTGCACGACGAAGTGGTAGCCGATGCCCGACCAGCCGTTCTGCAGATGCCATTGATGAATCGTCGCCGCCGACACCTCGCGATCCGTGTCGCCGATGTGGTGCAGGACGATGCTGTCCGTGAAGCTGCGCCGCTCAAGCGACAGGAACTTCAAGTTCGTTTCCACGACGTGCACGCCGTTCGAGACGGCCGCTTTCGCCTCCTCGGGCACGAGGAGACCTGGCGCGACACAGGCGCCTGCAGCAAAAAGGACGGCGTTCTTGAGGAAATTTCTACGATTCATTCAGGGATACCCGCTTTCTGGTCTTGGTCACTATGGTTCACGCCGCCTGCACGGCTCCTTGGCGATGCAGGCGCTCTTGCTGTCCGGCTCAACGCGCGGCCGGCTCCGCCCGGAGAAGGCGCGTCGAAAAACCGCCCGCGCCATCCAGGCGAAGCTCCCGTTCGTGGTACGCGACGAGCGTCGAGCGATGTCCGACGCTCACGCGCCCCATCTCGGGCAGCTCGCGCGCCAGCATCTCGTAAAGCTCCTTCTCTCGCGCCTCGTCGAGAGCGCTCGTCGCTTCGTCGAGGAAGACCCACGCGGGGCGCACGAGCAAGATGCGCGCAAAGGCAATGCGCTGCTGCTCGCCGAGCGAGAGGATGTGGCTCCAATCCGCCTCCTCGTCGAGCCTCGCGAGGAAGGATTCCATGCCGACGAGACGGAGCGCGCGTTCCATCTCGCTGCGCGGCCCCTCCGCCGTCAGCGGATAGGAGACGGCGCGCGCCAGCGTGCCGAGCGGCAGATAGGGACGCTGCGAGAGGAAGAGCCGCTTTTCATTCGCTGGGAACGCTGCACGGCCACGCGCGAACGGCCAAAGCCCCGCAAGAGCGCGAAGAAGCGTCG
>ERZ773267.538-NODE-538-length-24833-cov-11.299701_pt1 | contig 24833 bp, 20 predicted proteins | sample MGYA00511959_ERZ773267 | MGnify/ENA primary metagenome ERZ773267 (study PRJEB29015, sample SAMEA2738165) | human oral metagenome | biome: human oral; feature: human-associated habitat; material: saliva | place: China | collected 2240 ... | reverse complement strand
AGTACCTGCTGCCGCGTCTGCGCGGCTGGGGTGAGTCGATGTCCCGTCAGGCCGGTGGCCGCGTCGCGGGCGGCGCGGGTATTGGTTCCAGGGGTCCGGGTGAGACCAAGATCGAGCTCGACCGGCGCCGCATCCGCACTCGCATGGCGAAGCTGCGCGCGGACATCGCGCGCATGGAGCCGGCCCGGCGCACGCAGCGGGGTTCGCGTCGGCGCGGGGGCGTGCCGTCGGTGGCGATCGCCGGGTACACGAACGCCGGCAAGTCGACGCTCCTCAATCGCCTGACGGACGCGGGCGTTCTCGTCCAGGACGCGCTGTTCGCCACCCTGGACCCGACCGTGCGGCGCGCACGCGCCGCCGACGGGCGCGAGTACACGCTCACCGACACGGTCGGATTCGTGCGCAACCTGCCCACGCAGCTGGTCGAGGCCTTCCGCTCGACGTTGGAAGAGGTGGGCCAGGCCGACGTGATCCTCCACGTCGTGGACGCCGCCCACCCCGACCCGGTCTCTCAGGTGCAGGCCGTGCGCGCCGTCATCGACACGATCGAGGGGGCCTCGGACATCCCCGAATTGATCGCCCTGAACAAAGCCGACCTGGCATCGCCCGAGCAGATCGCCCTGCTGCGCACGGTCTTCCCCGGCGCGGTTCCCTTGAGCGCCTACACCGGATGGGGCGTGGACGCGCTGCGCGTTGCGCTGGAGGATATGCTGCCCCGGCCTCGGGTCGCCGTCGACGCGGTCCTGCCGTACTCGGCGGGCTCCCTCGTGCACAGGATCCACGAGGAGGGCGAGGTGGAGCGCGAGGAATACGTGGACGCCGGAACCCGCATCGTGGCTCGCGTCGACGAGGCGCTAGCAGCCGTCATCGCCCGCGCGGCGGTGGGCGGCACCGTGGGTGATGCGACGGTGAGTGGGCAGTGAGCCGGGACCTGGTCGAGGCCTCGGGGCGCGTCCTCGACGCGGTCGTCTCCTCGATGGGCGGGTCCGCGCGCGAGGGGCAGGCATCGATGGTCGCCGAAGGGGCCGCCGCGCTGGAGGACCGCGAGCACCTGCTGGTGCAGGCGGGCACCGGCACAGGCAAGTCGCTGGGCTACCTGGTGCCCCTGCTGACGCACTGCGCGGTGAGTGGTGCGCGCGGTCTCGTCTCGACGGCGACGCTGGCGCTGCAGCGCCAGATCCTCGTCAAGGATGCGCCGGTGGCCGTCGACGCGGTCGCCTCGGCGACGGGCGTGCGCCTGAAGGTCGCGGTGCTCAAGGGCTGGTCGAACTACGCGTGCCTGCACAAGCTGGACGGCGGGTACCCCACGGAGGGCACCTTGTTCGAAGACCGGGACATCGGAGCAGGACCCACGGGCGAACTCGGCGAGGAAATTCTGCGTATCCGCGACTGGATCAGCGAAACCACGACGGGGGACCGCGATGATTTAGTGCCAGGCGTGTCGGATCGGGCGTGGCATCACGCGTCGGTCGCGAAGCCCGAGTGCCTGGGCAAGCACTGCCCGCTCATCGACGAGTGCTTCGCGCAGGCCGCGCGCCTGGAGGCCGCAGAGGCCGACGTGGTCGTCACGAACCACTCCCTGTTCGGTATCAACGCGTGCGGGGAGGGCGAGCTTTTCGGCGAGTACGATGCCGTCGTCATCGACGAGGCCCACGAGCTGGCCGACCGCGTGCGCTCCCAGGCGGCCGCCGACCTGTCGGTGGCGCGCGTGAGTCGCGTGGCGCGTTCCCTGCGCTCGAATCTGTCGATCGACTCCACGGACTTGGACGAGGCCGGGGCTGGGCTGGGCGCAGCGATGGCACCTGTGCAGGAGGGACTCCTGGAGTACCGCCCCTCTGCGCTCGTGGACGCGATGACGGTCCTGGATGATGCGGCTCGTCGCGCAAGTACTGAGGTGGGCAAAGCGCAGGGGGATGGAGCCGCAAAACAGCTGGCACGAGCAGCCATCGATGAGCTGATTGGTGCGCTGGACGCGTGGGGACGCGACCCCGATCAGTCGATTGCCTACATCACCAGGGATGATGCCGATAACGCCCGCCTGACGGTGGGACCCCTCGACGTGTCCGGGGCGATCGGCGGGGTCGGCATCGGTGAGCGCGGCGCGATTTTGACTTCCGCAACCCTGGCTCTGGGTGGCAGCTTCGACTACATGGCCCAAGCCACGGGCATGGCCCTGACGGGCGTGCCGTGGCATGGCATCGACGTGGGGTCGCCCTTTGACCACGCCCGTCAGGGTATCCGCTACGTGGCGAGGCACCTTCCTCCGCCGGGACGCGACGGCCCCTCGGAGCAACTACTGGACGAACTCGTTGAGCTCGCCCAGGCCTCGGGGGGCGGGGCCCTGGCGCTCTTCGCCTCGCGCCGGGGTGCTCAGGCGGGGGCGCAGGCGCTGCGCGAGCGTACCGAGCTGACGGTCTACCTCCAGGGGGAGGAGACGCTCGCACAGCTGATTGGGCGTTTCCGTGAGGAACGCGATTCGTGTCTGGTGGGAACCATGTCCCTGTGGCAGGGGGTTGATGTTGTTGGGGATGCGTGTCGGCTTGTCGTGATCGATAAGATTCCGTTTCCGCGACCGGATGACCCTGTTTCGCGTGCCCGCTCCAAGGCCGTTGAGCGCCGAGGGGGTAATGGTTTCATGTCTGTCTGCCTCACTCATGCGGCCCTCATGATGGCGCAGGGAGCAGGGCGCTTGCTGCGCTCAACCGAGGATCGCGGAGTCGTGGCCATTCTCGACCCACGTGCTTTGACGAAGCGCTACGGCGCCTTCATCCTGGCGTCGCTACCTCCTCTGTGGCCGACCACGGATCCGCACGTCGTGCGAGGAGCACTCCGACGTTTAAATGGTGCCGGTGATCAATAGGTGGCAAGTGGTTTCGCGCACGCGAAAAATCGTGTAAATTAGCCATCAGGCCTTCCATGACCTGCAACAACGGAAGCGCCTGCTCACACTAGGAGAGACACGTGGAAAACAAAGCGCAGACCCTGTACCCCTCGAAGTCCTCTGGACGACCCTCAAAGATCGCCATCATCGGTGCTGGCGCCGTTGGTACCGCTGTCGCGTACGCGTGTGCGATGCGTGGCGACGCGCGTTCGATCGTCCTCCAGGACATCAACAAGCCTAAGGTTGAGGCCGAGGCCCTCGATATGGCCCACGGCATCCAGTTCACCCCAGCCGGTTCCATTGAAGGATCCGACGATGTTGAGATCGTCCGCGGATCCGACCTCATTATCGTGACGGCTGGCGCGAAGCAGCAGCCGGGGCAGTCCCGCCTGGAGCTGGCCGGCTCGACCGTCAACCTGATGAAGAAGATCGTTCCGAACCTGCAGAATGTGGCTCCTGACGCTCGCTTCATGTTCGTGACCAACCCGGTGGATGTCGTCACTTACGTGGCGCTGAAGCTGACCGGTCTGCCCCGCAACCAGGTCTTCGGTTCTGGCACTGTGCTGGACACCTCTCGCCTGCGCTACCTCGTGTCGCGTGAGACCGGCGTAGCCACGCAAAACATTCACGCATACGTGGCCGGTGAGCACGGCGACTCTGAGGTTGCCCTGTGGTCCAGCGCCGAGATCGGCAATGTGCCGCTCTCCCAGTGGGGTCCGACGCTGAGCGGTCGCGTCTTTGACTCGGCCATGCGCGACTCCATTGCGCAGGAGGTCGTCCAGTCCGCCTACAAGATCATCGAAGGCAAGGGAGCAACGAACTACGCGATCGGCCTGTCCGCTGCGAACATCGCGGGTGCGGTACTGCGCGATGAGCAGCGCGTCCTCACTATCTCGACGCTGCTCGAGGACTGGGAGGGCATCTCGGATGTCGTCATGGCCGCCCCGACGATCGTTGGACGCGACGGCGCGGGACGAGTCCTGAATCCGCCGCTGACCCTTAACGAGCGCGACGGCCTGACCGCCTCGGCCGAGCGCCTGCGTCAGGTGGCCCGCGACCTGGGCTTCTGAGCCTTCTTCGCTTTCCTTAATGGCGCCGACCCCGTCTGGGGTCGGCGCCATTGGTATGTGCGGGGGGTCAGAGGGAGCGGATGACGGTGACGACCTTGCCGAGGATGGTGGCCTCGTCGCCGGGAATGGGAGAGTAGTCCGGGTTGTGGGGGAGGAGCCACACGTGGCCGCCCGTGATGGACAGTTCCTTGACGGTGGCCTCGCCGTCGATCATGGCGGCCACGAATTCTCCGTTGCGCGCATCGTTTTGGGAGCGGATGACGACGTAGTCACCGTCGAAGATGCCGGCGTCTATCATGGACTGCCCGCTGACTTCGAGCATGAAGAGGTCTCCGTGCCCCGTCATGGAGGTGGGTAGATGGAACACGTCCTCGACATGCTGTTCGGCCGTGATGGGTGAACCCGCCGCGATGCGACCGACGAGCGGGATTGCCGTGCCCTCTTCCGCCACGTGGGAGACGGGGATTTCAATGCGGACGACGGGGGAGGGGGCGGGCGCCTGGGTGCCGAGCTCGCTGCGCGCCTTGTCGGTTAGGTCGAGGGCGCGCGGTAGGCCGGGTTCGCGTGCGAGGTAGCCCTGCGCCTCGAGTGCGTCGAGGTGGTGTTTGACGGTGGAAGGGGATGCGAGGCCCACTGCGGATGCGATTTCGCGTACTGAAGGAGGGAAGCCGCTGGCCTCCAGCTTGTCGTTGATAACTCGCAGGATTGCGCGGTGCCGATCGGTGATTGGACGGTCGGTCATGGGGTCCTCCTGTGTGGGCGGATGCAGATGTGCATGGGTGGTTGTCCACTGGTGATGTCAAGTTTAAGCCGTAAATGCGCGAGTATGAAACATATGTTCGAGTGTGCCTCGACATTGTCGCCCGCGCATGCTATCGTACAGGTGTTCGACGAACATGTGTTCGATCAGTCGTTCTGGAGGTTGCCATGAGTGTTTCCTACGCTGCCACGTCCACCGTTTCCTTCCCCGCGCGTCGCTCATCGAAGCGGCCTGTGACGGATGCGCCGCTAGCGACGGTGAGAGACATTTCCACCGCTCCTTCCGCGCGCCGACGCGTCGAAGCCCAGCGCGCGGATGACCCCTCCTTCCTTCGTGCACCTGTGGCACCTCGTCGCGTGGTGCGTGCGTCCCGTCGTACCCTTGTGGTGGGGACCCTCGCCACGATCGCTCTGTCGGTGGGGGCAGGGGCCCTGGGATTGGCCCTTCAGCCCGCAGCGTACGATGGGCCAACAGTCATTAAGGCGGCGGTTAGTGGGGACTCCGTCTGGTCGCTCGCACAGTCTGTTCGAAGCGAGCGACCGCTCGAGGACATTGTTGCGGACATTGAGCGCCTCAACGACATTGACGGTGCTCTTCAGCCTGGACAGCGCATCGTTGTGCCCGTTCGATAGCGGTGGCGGATGGGACTCTTGTGACAAGGGTGGACTTCAACGTGTACCGTTGAAGGGTGCACTGCCCTTTCTGTCATAACCCTGATTCGCGCGTCGTCGATACGCGCATCGCCGACGACGGTGCGTCGATTCGGCGCCGTCGCGAGTGCACGCACTGTAAGAAGCGTTTTACGACCTTGGAGACATCGTCCTTTCAGGTCGTCAAGCGCTCGGGCGTCGTCGAATCTTTCTCCCGCAATAAGGTTGTCTCCGGCGTGAAAAAGGCATGCCAAGGCAGGCCGGTCTCCGACGACCAGCTCGCGATTCTCGCCCAGCAAGTGGAAGAGAAGTTGCGTTCGACCGGCGTATCAAACGTATCGACCAACGAAGTCGGTAAGGCGATCCTGCCCTTCCTGCGCGACCTGGATGTCATCGCCTACCTGCGTTTTGCGTCCGTGTACCGGGCCTTCGACACGCTCGAAGATTTCGAAGAAGCAATTCGTGCCCTGCGCGAACGCTCCCAGGGCGTCGTTCCTCCAACCCAGGAAGAACCGGGCGAGGAGCCTGTCGCCCCGAAGAAGGCTCGCAAGGCGCGCGCGAACCGCAGGCGGCCAGCCGTTGGCCCAACCCTGCTTGGAGACCAGTAGCATCCGCGTCCACAAGGGATACGGGAGGAATCGTCCAAGCGATAACGCTGGTCCTACTTGTTACCCTTCGTGAAACGCTCACTCGTATGCGTCGCGAGTTTGCGCACGGCAGCCGTTGCCTCGCTGGATGCTTCCGACGCGGCCACGCGGACCCCGGCGACCTTCTCAGACACGGATTCGCGGGCCCCCGCCACGGCCTCGGACACCGCTTCGCGGGCCCCCGCCACGGCCTCGGAAGTCGCTCCGCGAGCCCCCACGATCTGCTCGCGTACCCGCTTGCGCATGACTTTGCCCAGCTGAGAGCGAGGTAGCTCCGTCATAACGACGAGCTGTCGGGGCAGGGCGTAGTGCGCTAAAGACTTTTCTGCCCACTGGCGTAGGTCGGTGAGCGTGACGGACGCGCCCGACTCGAGAACGACGGCTGCGACGACGTCCTCGCCGCTCTCGCCAGCCGGGACACCCACGGCAGCAACATCGGCGATACCCGGCATCGAGCGCACGGCCTCTTCTACCTGCGAGGGATACACGTTGAAACCGGAGGAGTTGATCATCTCCTTGCGCCGGTCTGCCATGTAGATGAAACCGTCGCGCACCTGGACCAGGTCACCCGTGCGCAGCCATCCGTCGGCTGTGAAGACCTCTGCGGTCTCATCGTCTTGGTTCCAGTAGCCGGAGAATACCTGTGGGCCGCGCGCGATGAGTTCTCCGACCGCTCCCTCCTCGACGTCGCGCGCGGGATCCTCGGAGTCGACGATGCGCACCTGCGTGGAGGGGAAGGGGATACCCAGCGCCCCTCGAGCCCTCGAGGACGCCAGAGGTGAGCCGAGGAGGATCGGGGAGGCCTCGGTCATGCCGTAGCCCTCGATCATGAGGCCACCGGTCGCCTCCTCCCACTTCTGGGCCAGCGGTGCAGACAGGGGCATAGCGCCCGACAGTGAGAAGTGGATGGAGGACAGGTCCACGTCCGTGCCCTCGGCAGCAGTCAAGAGTCGCTCATACATCGGGGGTACGCCCAGGAAAAAAGTGCAGGGCAGTCGGCGCTGCGCGGCTAAGACCAGGGCGGTGTCGAACTTCGGGAACATGGCGACGGTCGCACCCAGGCGCAGGCCTGCCAGGAAACCGATCGTGAAGCCGAAGGCGTGGAACAGAGGCAGGATGCAGTAGAAAACCTCGGCACCCTCGTGGAGGACGGGCACCCACGCGATGGATTCCTCGACGTTGGCGCGCAGGTTCGCGTGCGTGAGGGCGGCGGCCTTCGGTACGCCCGTCGTACCGCCCGTGTGGATGAGCAGTGCGACGTCGTCCATGTGGGAGGGACACTGCCCCTCCCACGGCGCCGCCGCACGCATCGCGCGCGTCCAGGAGCGCGCCCAGGCGGGACGCGGACTCGCGAGCTGTTCGCGCTTGGCGCGCGCGGCCTTCAAGGGGAGCTTGAGCGCCATCCTCGAGGCCGTGGGAAGCGCCGTCGTGAGGTCCATGGAGAAGGTGGTGTGCCCCCGCCCCAGGAACGTCAGTTTCTCCAAAGCTTTCGACCAGGCGATGGTGACCCGGGCACCGTGACGCTCGTACTCGCCCTGCAGCTCGCCGGAGGGTGCAAGCGGGTTGTGCTCGACGACGATGGCGCCGAGCATCATCGTACCCAGCACCGCGACCGCGTGCTGGGGGCAGTTGGGCATGACGAGGGCGACGCGGTCGCCGGGACGCACGCCCGCCTGGTGCAGTGCTCCCGCGCACCGGCGCATCTGTTCGGCTAATTCTTCGTAGGAGAGCTGACGCGCGAAAAAGTCGATGGCCGCACGCTTCGGATACCGGGAGGCGACCTCCATGACCATGTCGGGGATCGGCTGGTCGGGAGTGGCTATTTCGTAGGCGACTCCGGGCGCGTACAGTGCGCGCAGCTTCGACGTCAGGTCCATCTGTCCTCCTGTGGAGATGTCCCCCTTACGATACCGTAAGTTACGGTCTTGTTAGACCACTGAGGAACGCGACGAATACGACAGTTTTACAGCGGAGTTGCGATGAGTCGCACCGTTTCGGGCAGGTGGGTCAGCTCTTCGAGGGCCTCGCGGCCCAGGCCGGCAGATATGTCGGTGAGCACGTAGCCGACCTCGTCCACGGTGGCCAGAATCTGAGCGTCGACGTTTGCCTCGGAGGAAGCAAAAATCTGGTTGACGCGCGCCATGACACCAGGGACGTTGCGGTGAATGAGGCGCACGCGGTACCGCGAACGCTTGCCGGGGGTCATCGTCAGGTTCGGCAGGTTCACGCTCATATCGGTGGAGCCGCTTGCCTGGTATTCGCCGATCTTCGCGGCCACGAAGCGACCAATGTCGTACTGGGCCTCCTCGGTGGATCCGCCGATGTGCGGGGTGAGGATGACGTTGTCGAGGGTGGCTAGGGGCGAGGCAAACGGATCGCCGTTGGCGCGCGGCTCCTCGGGAAACACGTCGATGGCAGCGCCGCCGAGGTGTCCGGACACGAGCGCGGCGTGCAGGGCCTCCACGTCGACGACGTGCCCGCGCGAGAGGTTGATGAACAGGGCACCCGGCTTCATGAGTTCAAACTCGGTGCGCCCAATCAGGTTCGTGTTGGATTCCTGGCCGTCGACGTGCACGGAGATGATGTCCGCCTCGCGCAGCACCGCTTCCATGGTGGGCATCTGCGTGGCGTTGCCCAGGGCCAGGCGCTCGGCGGCGTCGTAGAAGATGACGTTGAGGCCCATGGCCTCGGCCAGGACGGACAGCTGGGTTCCGATGTTGCCGTAGCCGATGATGCCAAGCGTGTGACCGCGCACCTCGTGCGCGCCATCGGCGCTCTTGTCCCACACGCCCCGGTGCAGGCGCGAGTTCTTCACGGTCACGCGGCGCGACAGGTCGATGATCTCGCCGATGGCGAGTTCGACGACGGAACGCGTGTTGGAGTAGGGGGCATTGAACACGGCGATGCCCATGTCGGTGGCGGTGACCAGGTCGATCTGGTTGGTGCCGATGCAAAAAGCCCCGATGGCCTTCAGGTTTGGGCGTGCGCGCAGGACCCGTTCGGTGACCTCGGTTTTGGAGCGAACGCCTAGGTAGTCCACGCCGTCGAGGGCGTCGATCAGGTTATCTTCGGACAGAGCGCCTTTCACGCGGGTGACCTCGATACCGAACTTCGCGAAGATCTCGTCAGCGATGGGGTGTGAGTTTTCCAGTAGCAGTGCGCGTGTCATGCTTCCATCATGGCAGATGGGAGCCAAGCCGGCGTGGGCGCGTCACTGTGTGGTCTGCCGCTACCACTCTTCCATGCCCGCGGGCAGAGGATTGGCGTGGACGACGTGGACGTCGTGGGTGGCGCGCGTGAGGGCGACGAAGAGGTCGCCGGTGCCGTCGCTCAAGATTTCGTTGGGTTCGACCAGGACGACAGAATCGAACTCGAGACCCTTGGATGCGTTGGCGGACAGAAAGGCGACACGCTCGGATAGCGCGCTCTCGCCGTTCGCATCGGCTCCCCACGCGCGGGCGCGCTGCGTGCCGACGATGATGGCGATGCGGCCCAGCGATGCTCCGGCTTCGCGATCGAGGCGTTCCTCAGCAATTCGCTGGGCGTCGCGTGCGGCCTGCCACAGAGGGTCGGCCTGCGGGGACGAGGCCGGGGCGGCCTCGGGCACATCCACGTGGGTCACCCGGTAGCATCCTTCCACGTCGCGCACGGCAGTCATCGGATAGAGGACGGGTGCTCCGGCGCGAGCCACCACTGCCTCTGCTAGAGCGGTGAGCGTGGCGGGGGTCCGGTACGACACGGTAAGGGCGTACTCGGCAGCAAAGGCGCGTGCTGCGGGGCCCAGGGCCTTCTCCCACGATGCGGGCCGCTTGGAGCCCCGGCGCTGATCGAGGTCACCGACGACCGTGAAAGAGCGCGACGGGCAGCGGCGCAGGAGAGCGCGCCACGCCATAGCGGACAGCTCCTGCGCCTCATCGACCACGATGTGACCATAGGCCCACGTGCGATCCTTCGCTGCGCGCTCAGACAGAGGAACCAACGCTTCCTGCGCTGCGCTGCGCTCGGCGAGCATCTGAGCTGTCACGATTCCGCCGCCCAGGTTTTGCCCCTCGATTGCGGCGCGCGCCCTCTCAATCGCGTCGGCGTCTGAATCCCGGGAGGAAGCTGAGGCGGGAGGCATGGGGCCCAGCAATTCCTCGCACTCATCCAGGATCGGCACATCCGACACCGTCCAGGGCGCGCAGCGTGGCCGCACGAGGAGCGCTAGCTCGTCGGGGCGAAGGGGAGACTTCGCACGCCTATTCGCTGCCGCAAGAACTTCCGGCTTGGCGTAGAGCCTGCGCAGTAGCGTCTGTGCGCTCGTCGGCATCCACGCCGTGTTGATCGCGCGGCGGCAATCCACCGAATCGCGGATTTCGATCAGCCACGAACGTTTAATATCGGGATCAACGTTCCCATTCGAGTCCGCGTCGCCTGCCTCACGCGCCAAGCGCAGTGCTAAGACATCCATAAGCTCACGCGCGAACGATTCGCGCGCCACGTTGTGTGGCCGCCCCGTGCGCTTGGCGCGGCGACGGGCGCCTTCGACGTCCGCGCGCGTCAGCGTGACCGTCCGGTTCCATACGCGCAGTTTCTGGTCCTCCTTGGGGACTTTCGCCAGCGCCCGAACCGCCTCCTTGACGAGTGCCGCCCACGCTGGCAGTCCCTTGATTCGAGCCACGGCCTCGTCCTCGCTGACCCGGGCGTGCACGCCGGGCACCAGATCGCCCATCGTCACCGACACGACGCCCGTTTCACCCAGCGAGGGCAGCACCTGCTCGATGTAGCGCAAAAACAGGCGCGAGGGCCCCACCAACAGCACGCCGGATCGTTCCAAGCGCTCGCGGTGGGCGTAGAGGAGGTAGGCGATGCGGTGCAGGGCAACGGCTGTCTTGCCGGTTCCAGGGCCTCCCTGGACGACGAGGAGGCCCTTATCGGACGCGCGGATAATACGGTCCTGCTCGGACTGGATGGTGGCGACGATGTCGCCCATGTGCCCGTCGCGCGCCTCGCTGAGAGCGTGCATGAGCGCACCCTCGCCCTGAAGCTCTAGTCCCTGCGCGGCAGAAGCATCGAGAAGTTCATCCTCCAGCCCCGTCACGCGTCTCTCACGCGTCGAAATGTGGCGGCGACGCACAACGCCCTCAGGCTTGGCCGACGTCGCCTGGTAAAAGGGGCGCGCCGCCGGGGCACGCCAGTCGACGAGCAGGGGAGTGCCATCCTCGTGGGACAAAGACAGTCGACCCACGTGACGCGTCGAGGAATCCGTCATGTCAAGGCGACCAAAGACGAGGCGCTCCTCGACACCCTCCAAGCGTGCGGCCATCTCCCCCAGGTGCGCGGAGAGAGCCTCTCGCTCCGTCCATGCCTGAGCGTTCCCAACCCCGTGCGTCGAATGGATACGTCCCTGACGCTCCCGGTAAGAGGCGCGCAGCGCGTCCAAGCGCGCGTACGCGCTGTCGACAAAGTCCTGTTCAGGCAACGGAAGGTCCGTGCGTGGCTCCTGATGCGCGCCCGTGGTCATACGTCCTCCTCGTTGTTGGTGGCCTTCTATTGTTCCTCACTTTTGGTCGCTGCGCTGCGATCAGTCACTACGAGACGAGGTAACTTCGCCGCAAGCTCAAAACGTGTCCCCACGTGACGAGTTGGGCATCTCGCGGGTACGTTAGCATGATGGAGAAGGTTGAGGATGAGGAGGAGACGTGAGCATCACCGCGACTGACCTTTACGAGGATGGGCCTGCAGCAGGCGCGAAGGCTAAAATCCTCCTCATTCACTTCGATGGTGCGATTGACGCCGGCGGTGCCGGGCGCATGGCCATCGGTCAGATGTTGCGCTCACTGCACAATGAGCGCGTCGCAACCTTCGACGCGGACACCCTCATGGACTACCGTTCCCACCGTCCCATCGTGACGGTCGAGGACTGGGTCTCCTCCCCGGACATGGTGATGCCCCAGACTGTCCTCGACCTGGTTGAGGATGACATGGGCAACCCGATCCTGGTCCTTCACGGCGCGGAGCCTGACTCTCATTGGGAGTCCTTCACGGAGGCGATCAACGACATCTGCGAGCGTGCGGGCGTTGAGATCACTTTCTCGCTGCACGGAGTGCCCTCCGGTGTACCCCACACGCGCCCTACTCCCGTGCACGTGCAGGCCACCGACGCGTCGCTGCTGCCGACCAGTGGCCCCAAGATCACGAATCACATGCAATTCCCCGCGCCGCTGTCCACCTTCGTGCAGATTCGCATGGGGCAGCGAGGCATCGGTGGACTCGCGCTGTTGGGAGCGGTCCCCTATTACATGGCGGACACCGGCTACCCGGCGGCTTCTTCCGCCCTGCTCACTTCCCTCGCCAAATTCGCGGACCTCTCTTTGCCTGTGGGTGACCTCGAACAGGGGGCCGCTCAGGATCAGGAGAGCATCGAGAAGCTCGTTGAGGGTAGCCCCGAAATCTCCCACACAGTGAGCGCCCTCGAAGAACACTTTGACGCCTGGAACGGAGGCGACGGAGCGATTCCGCTGCCCGGCATGGGGCAATCTGCCACTACGCGGGGAGAAGAAAAGGGTGCTAAGGACATTGGCGATGTTATCGAGGCCTACCTGGCCCAGGTCTCGCGCGCCAAGGAGGAAGAGACCCAGTCCATCCAACGCGCCCCCCGCGTCGACGGCCAGCAGCCAGCGGCCAAGCCCGATACCCTCGAAGACGTACTTGCCCGCCTTGAGGCACGCCGCAACGGACGCAATCCAGGACCCTCTGCGCCGCGTCACCGCGCCTGAGCGGCGAGGCTACCCCGCAGCATTGACGCTCGAGAAGGGAACGCTCCCAAAGGGAGTGCCGGGACCCTTGTCACGAGCAGGTGCGCACGCGCCGGTGGGGCGGCCCCGTCACGGAGAAGCCGGATAGCCGACCTGCTCATCCATCAGGGGCGGGCAGCCCGCCACCCACCGCTTCAGCTCCGTCGGTCTGGTGATGCGCGCAGGGAGCGCGAGCGTGCGCAGTGCACGATCGATGTTGTCCGCATCCACCACACCGTCTGCGCAAGCAACGGCGACCACGTTACCACGCCGACCGCCGCGCCCCACCTTCGGATCCTGGATGGTAGCCACGAAGGGAAAGACCTCCTGCAGGGCGGCCACATCTTGGCGAGCATTGGCCAGCCCACCGTGCGCGCAGTTGACCAGGCAGACGCCCGAGGGAGAGAGCACTCGGCGAACCTGGCGGGCAAACTCCACCGTGCGCAGATGCCCCGGCGTCACCCCGGCCGCAAACGCGTCGCGCACGATCACGTCGAAAGTCCCTTCTCGCGTGCTCTCGAGAACCACACGCCCATCGCCCACGCGAATTTTTACCTGCGGTGCCTTCGGGATTGGGAAGTACTGGCGCACCCGCGCGGCGAGTGTCCCATCGATCTCCACCGCGACGTGACGCGACTGAGGGTATTGCCTGGACCACGCGCACGCCAGCGCGCACGCTGCACCTCCCACGTGAAGCGCGCGAAAGCGGCGCAGGGTCCCCAGCCAGGAGTGCGCGATAACGCTCATGTGCTGCATGTACTCGAACTCCAAGTACGTCGGGTCTGACGTGTCCACCGCCGAGGATTCCACTCCGTCCAGGAAGAGAGTTGCGCGCGGACCATCCCAGCGAATGCGCGCGGAGCTGAAATCCGTTTCGAAGGAGATGTCGCGTGACGACGATGAGCGTGCCATGGTGGACACTGTAACCGTGAGATGGGGCATCGGCGTCAGGAGGTGACATGTCAAACGCTCCCAGGGATGCGCGCGCCAAACGCGATTGGGGATCGGACGATACAGCCACGCCGATCCTGCACGTGGACATGGACTCTTTTTTCGCTCAGGTTGAGATGCGCGAGGACCCCAGTCTGATTGGTCGCCCCATCGTCGTCGGTGGAACCTCCGGCCGAGGAGTCGTCACTTCCGCAACCTACGAGGCGCGCGCCCTCGGCGTGCGCGCCGGTATGCCCACGTCACGCGCCCGCGCGCTGTGCCCTGCGGCCGCGTTCATCCCCGGCAACCACTCCCTCTACCGGCACTACTCTCAGCAGGTCATGGAGATCCTCGCCACCATAACGCCGGTGCTCGAACAGGTCTCCATCGACGAGGCCTTCCTCGACGTGTTGGGAGCCAGACGTCGCCTCGGCCCACCCACTCGCATCGCCCGCATCATCCGTGCCCGTATTCGGGAAAGCGTCGGCCTGCCCGCGTCCGTAGGCATCGCCGCCACCAAATCGGTGGCGAAAATTGCCTCCTCACATGCAAAGCCCGACGGCCTGCTCCTCATCCCGCAGGACGCGACGGTGGAATTCCTGCACGGCCTGCCCGTCGGAGCACTATGGGGGATCGGCGGTCGCACCGGCTCCATCCTCGATCGTGAAGGGATCGATACGATCGGTGACCTCGCTCATGCCCCCGTCGCGCGCCTGTCCAAGCTTCTCGGCGTCGCCTCAGCCCACCATCTCCATGACCTAGCGTGGGGCATCGACCCCCGAACGGTCACAACCTCCCGACCTGAGAAGTCCGTCGGCATGGAACGAACTTTCGAGGATGACGTGCGCTCGCGGTCTCAGATTGAGGAGTTCATTCTGGCTGCCTCCCACGACTGTGCGCGACGCCTGCGTGCCGGGGATGTCGTCGGGTGGAGCGTCGGTATCAAGATGCGCGGTGCGGACTTCCACACGATCACGCGCAGCGTGAGCCTGGTCGCCCCCACCGACACTGGGCGTGACATAGCCCGCGCCGCCCAATCGCTGTTTGCCCGTGAGGACATGCCCATCGGGGGAGTGCGCCTCTTCGGTGTGCGTGTCGAGGGACTCCAGTCGCGTGCGGGGGGTGTCGCCGTCACACTGGACCGTGACGAGCGCCCCGCAGCTTCCGAACGTGCGATGGATCAGATTCGTTCCAAGTTCGGTGCGGGTGCTCTGGCTCCCGCAACTCTTCTCGGCAAGACACTGCCCGGCAGGCGTTCCTCGGGCATAGATGCAGCCGGGAGTGTTGGTGGAACCCGCGTGGCCGGTGTCTCGGACAGGCGCGCGAGCGGCTCGCGAGCCGGTGAAGGCGAGCAGGGGACTCTCCTGTGAGCTGGTTCGTCTCCCGTGGGAGGCACACGCTAAGCTTGGGCAGTAGTCGTCCGAAAGGGGCATGCAATGGCTCTCACTGAGTATGAGAAGAAGGTCCTTGAGCAGATGGAGGCGTCTTTGCGCGAGGAAGACCCTGCGCTCGCCTCGCACATGTCTACCTCCGCTCCCGAGAAGGATGCTGAACCCGCTCGAGGCCCCCGCGCCCCTCGACGCATCGCGCTCGGTTTTGGTGGGGCGGTCCTTGGTATGGTTGTCCTCGTTGGCGCTGTGTCCCTCGGCTATTCGCTCGTGTCGATCCTGCTGGGGGTCGTTGGCTTCGCACTTACTGTCGGCGGCATCCTTTACGCACTTTCCAGGCCGAGTTCGGCGCTTTCTGACGAGGTCGGGGTTCGACCCAGGCAGAAGAAGGACAAAGAGAAAGAGACCGGTGGCTGGGATTCTTTCATTCAGGATCAGGAGCGCCGCTGGGATGATCGAAAGAACGATGACTGACCTGACTGACTGCCGGGTTGGGGGCGGGGGTGCGCGTGGGCGCGCCCCCGCTTCGCTGTCCGTGAGGGCATGATCTGACCTCCCTGCCGTGCTTCCCACGGGTTCGGCACCGGGCTCCACGGGGTTTCCCGCTCTCTTTCCCACGGCGCTCCCCACCGCGCTCCACGGGGTTTCCCGCTCTCTTCCACGCCGCGAGGGGGGAATTGCACCAATAGGGACGCGACACGCCGGCGACACGCCGCAGCGATGCTTCTAATGGTGCAAAACCCCCATCCGCCCCGCGCGGACTCCACCGCGCTCCCCACCGTGCCCCACGGGGTTCCCCACTCTCCTCCCCACCGCGCTCCCCACCGTGCCCCACGGGGTTCCCCACTCTCCTCCCCACCGTGCTCCCCACAGCCCTCCACGGGTGAGGGAGCTGCGCCCGGGTGCGCCCCGGCCTCGTCGATAATCCGCGGAATATCAAGGAAATATCTCACGTGCGTCGGTCGCGGTTGACGCCGGTTGGGGCGGAGTGGGGATCGTCCGGGATGGAGCGCTCCTCCTCGCGCGCGGAATGTGTGCTAGATTTCCTCCACTTTTCTCCACGGCAATTTTTCGTTGAAAATATGCCAAAAATGCCAGGAGTATCGCGCGCCACGCCGCACGTTTCTCTGTAAATATGGGGCTTGGTGGGTTAAAGTGGGGGAAAGTTCCGAACAGGGGAGGGCGGTGACATGTTCCTCGGCACGTACGAGCCCAAGCTCGACGACAAAGGACGCATGTTCCTGCCCGCGCGCTTTCGCGAGGACATGGAGGGCGGGATCGTCCTCACTCGCGGCCAAGAGCACTGCGTGTACGCCTTCCCCGCCGCGGAATTCGAGAGCATGACCGCGGAGCTTCGTCGCGCACCCCTGTCCTCAAAGCAGGCGCGTGACTGGATCCGCGTGATGCTCTCGGGAGCCTATAAGGAGATTCCGGACAAGCAAGGGCGCATTAGCGTCCCAGCGGACCTGCGCGCATACGCGGGGCTGGACCGTGAGCTCGCCGTCATCGGCGCGGGATCGCGAGCCGAAATCTGGAACGCCTCGGCCTGGCGCGAATACCTCGCGGTCCAGGAGGAGGTCTTCTCCAATACAGCAGAAGAAATTATTCCCGGGATGTTCTGACTCGTACTCCGAGGTCTCCGCCCGCTGTTCCGACATCACTTCCCCGGTGGCGGAGCACGGTGGGGGACCTGGGTGGACGGGTCGGACACCGGTCATGACGAACGACAAGGAGGCGTGGCATGGCGCATGCACTGGACTCGGTGCGCGATTCGTTGCGCCCCGGAGGCTCGGCCGACGAGGCCGGCATCGGTCGCCCCGCTGCCGAGCGCCATGTCCCCGTCCTCCTTGCCGAGTGCCTCGACATGCTCGCACCCGCGATTGGGACCCCCGGAGCAGTCTTGGTGGACGCCACCCTGGGGATGGGCGGTCACACCGAGGGTGCACTTGAGCGCTTCGGAGGCCTGACCGTCATCGGTATCGACCGTGACCCGCAGGCTATCGCGCTTGCTTCTGCTCGCCTCGAACGATTCGGGAGCCGATTCCGTGCGGTCCACACGACCTACGATCGTATCGACGAGGCCGTGGCCGAGCAGTGCGGTCCCGGCGCGCGCATTGACGGGATCCTCATGGACCTGGGAGTGTCCTCACTCCAGCTCGACGAGGCCGACCGGGGCTTCGCCTACTCGAAGGATGCGCCGCTCGACATGCGGATGGATGCGACCAGCGGAGACAGTGCCGCCGACCTCCTGGCCACCGCCTCGGAGGGGGAGCTTATTCGCATCTTGCGCACCTACGGCGAAGAAAAGTTCGCGCCTCGTATCGCGCGACTGATCATTCGCCGCAGGGATGACGCTCCCATCACGCGCACGGGCGAACTTGTGGACATTATCCGCGAGGCCATCCCCGCGCCCGCGCGCCGCACCGGCGGCAATCCGGCAAAACGTACCTTCCAGGCGCTGCGCGTGGCTGTCAACGACGAGCTCACCATCTTGGAGCGGGCCCTGCCGCGTGCTCTCTCGTGCCTGAGGGTCGGAGGGCGCCTGGTGGTCGAGTCGTACCAAAGCCTCGAAGACCGACTAGTCAAAGACATCTTGCGCCGCGGTTCCACCAGCGCCGCACCCCCCGGGCTGCCGATTGTTCCCGACGAGATGGCGCCCAGCCTGAAACTGCTCACCAAGGGCGCGAATCGCGCCGACCAAGCTGAACAAGATCACAATCCCCGATCTGCGTCCGTGCGATTGCGCGGAGCGGAACTCATCTCCGAATGGAAGGACTTCTCATGAGTGCAGCAACTGCGAAGGCACGTCCCGCGGCTCGCCCGGAGCTGCGTCGTGAGGAGGTTCGTGAGTTCCATATTGTCGAGGGGGCGCGCCCGCGCCGCTCTGCCGTGGCTATCCTCATGCTTCTCGTCGCTGTTGCCCTGGCGTCCGTGGTGGTCTCGATGGTTCTGAATACGCGCATGGCGCAGACGTCCTTCGAGATCCGCGAGCAGCAGTTGACGCTGAACGAGCTGGAGGCGCAGTCGTGGACGATGCGCTCCGAGCTTGATCGCAAGGCGTCGCCCACGGAGCTAGAGGAGGCTGCGAAGACGAACGGCATGGTGCCCGCCGGCAGGTCTGGCTTCATCACGCTCGAAACGGGGACCGTTGAGGGCGGGACTCCCGCCAAGTAACGCGGAGCCGAGTTCGTATGGATACCGTCATTGGGCGCTCGCGTTGGATCCTGTTCGCTATTATCGGAGCTCTCAGCCTGTGTGTTGTGCGTCTCGTACAGCTTCAGATCGTTGAGGGGCCGACGTTGGCCGCTCAGGGGCAGCGTGTGCGTACCTCCTCGACGTCGGTTGCTGCCGCGCGCGGCTCCATTGTTGATGCGACGGGTGTCGTGCTGGCCAACTCGATCCAGACATACGACATCGCCGTCAACCAGGTGAACATTGGTTCCTACGTGCACCGCGACGACGACGGTAATGAGGTTGGGCGCGGTCCTGCTGAGGCTGCCCATCAGCTCGCTCCTCTTCTTGGCATGGATGAGTCGGAGCTGGGGGGCATGATGCTGGGTGATTCGACCTACGTTTACCTCAAGCACAATGTTGACGCGGTCACCTATCGTGAGATTCGCAAGCTCGACATTTACGGCATCGAGTGGGAGTCTGTTTTCGAACGCGAGTACCCCAACGGGAATGTCGCCGCTCCCGTGATTGGAACGGTCGACGCGGGTGGAAAGGGTTCTTCGGGTATTGAGGCGCAGTTCGATACGCTGCTGACGGGTACGCCCGGAGCGCAGGCGTTCGAAATTGCGCCCAATGGTGCTGTGATGCCCGGAGGCAAACGCACGACGGTGGAGCCGAAAGATGGCGGCTCTGTGGAACTCACGTTGCATGCTGACCTGCAGCACCAGGTGCAGCAGTTACTGGATACTCGCGTGGCCAAGCACCAGGCCGACTGGGGTACGGTTGTCATCGAGGATGTCGCGACTGGGCACGTGCTGGTCATGGCCGACTCGAACTCGAAGGAGCCGGACAATGCGAATCTGCAGAAGGTGCACGCCGTGCAGGACACGTTCGAGCCGGGTTCGGTGGGTAAGCTCATCACGGTGGGTGCGGCGCTGAACCAGGGAACGATTACGCCCACGAGTGTCTTCCAGGTTCCGTATGCTCTTGATCTGCCTGACGCGGGTGGGCTGATTACGGATTTCCATCAGCATGATGGCGAGACACTCACGGCGACGGGTATCCTGGCCGAGTCCTCGAACACAGGCACAGTGCTGATCGGTCAGACGATGGCGGACGACCAGCGTTATTCGATGATGCGTGCTTTTGGCTTCGGGCAGGAGACGGGCATTGAGCTTCCGGGTGAGTCCGCTGGCCTGCTGCGTAGTTCGGATGAGTGGCAGGGGCGTGACCGTTATGTGACGATGTTCGGCCAGGCTTATGCGATTACAGCGATTCAGGAGGCCTCTGCCCTTGCAACAATCGCGAATGGTGGCGTGCGTATCTCTCCACACATCGTGAAGTCGTGGACGAATGCCGATGGCACGGTTGAGGTTCCCGAGGGGACTCAGCCGGTACAGGTCATGGAGGCTGGCACGGCTTCGCAGCTACTGACGATGATGGAGTCCGTCGTTGAAGACAAGCTGGGGACGGCGAGTGCGTCGAAGGTTCCCGGCTATCGCGTGGGCGTCAAGACGGGTACGGCTGAGACAGTGATTGATGGGGCGTCAGGTCTCATCTCGACGACAGCGGGCATCATCCCGGTTGATGCGCCGCGTCTGGCGATCGCCGTGATCCTCTACAATCCGAAAGTGGCGTCGGTCTCATCTGATTCGTCGGCGCCGCTGTTTGGCGACATTGCACGCACGGCTGTTTCGAACCTGGGTATCCCGGCCTCCTCCGGGTCGGCTAACCTGTATCCGACGACTCCGTGAGTCTGAAGGAGAAGAATCATGCAGACATCAGCGCAGTGGATTGCTCAGGCGGTTTCTGGTCGCCTCGTTGGAGGTGACGTGAGTATTACCGGTCCAGTGGTGACCGATTCTCGTGAGGCGCAGGCGGGGTCGCTGTACGTCGCACGGCGCGGCGAAAGCGCCGACGGGCACGCTTTTATGGCGGGTGCACTCGAGCGCGGCGCGGTCGCGGTTATCGTTGAACATGAGGTTGACGAGGCCGTGGCTCAGATCGTCGTTGAGGATTCCACCGAGGCGCTGGGGGCTTTGGCGCATGCACACGTCGAAGCTCTGCGGGCAAGCGGAGATCTGGATGTGATCGCGGTGACCGGTTCCGTCGGCAAGACAACGACGAAGGACCTGCTGCTCCAGATCCTGAGGGCCGACGGGCCGACGGTTGCACCTAAGCTTTCCTTCAACAATGAGGTTGGTCTGCCTCTGACCGCTTTGGAGGCGGATTCTTCGACGCGTCATCTTGTTCTTGAGATGGGTGCTTCCGGCCCTGGTCATATCGCTTACCTGACCACCATCGTCGCCCCTGACGTGGTCATCGAGCTGTGCGTCGGCCACGCACATGTGGGTGGTTTCGGAGGGTTTGAGGGTGTTGCAGCCGCGAAGGCTGAACTGATTTTGGGAGCCCTGCCCGGTGCGCGCGTTATCTTGAACACTGACGACCCCAATGTTGAGGCGATGGCGCCGCTGGCGACGGGTGAGGTCGTTCGTTTCTCCGCGTCGGGCAATCCAAGAGCTGACGTGCGTGCGCAGGATGTGCGTGTGGACCGTGCGGATCGTGCCTCCTTCACCCTGGTGACGCCTGCGGGCAGTGCCGATGTGTCGCTCCTGATTGTTGGGCGTCATCATGTGGCGAATGCGTTGGCTGCCGCTGCCGGTGCCTTGACGTTGGGTGTGGACCTGGCGACTGTTGGACGGGTGCTTTCCAGTGCGCGGGCGCTTAGCCCGCACCGTATGGATGTCCATGAGCTTGTCGTACAGGGGTGTGACTTGACGCTCATCGACGATTCTTACAACGCAAACCTGGACTCGATGCGCGCGGGTATCGCCGCGTTGGCTTCAATTGGTGTCCACGCGCGCAAGGTTGCGGTCTTGGGGGAGATGCTTGAGCTGGGCGAGGACACCCAATCGATGCACATGCGCGTCGGCGAGATGATCGCCAAGGCGGGCGTGGACACGCTCATCGGCTTGGGGGCAAACGCGCACTACTATCTTGAGGGAGCTGAGACGGTGCCCAATCGTGAGGTTGCATCGGACCCGGCCGACGCAGCTCGCTTGGCTCTTCAGTTCGCGAAGGACGGTGCTGTTGTCCTGGTGAAGGGTTCTTTTGGTTCACATTCGTGGCAGGTAGCTGACATCCTGCGGGAGAAGGGAATGACCCGGTGATCGGTCTTATCGCTGCGTTCATCATTGCGATGGCGCTGTCTGTGATGGGCACGCCGCTGCTCATCCGTTTCCTGGTGCTGCACCAGTACGGTCAGTTCATCCGCCAGGATGGGCCGACGCAGCACCTCACGAAGCGCGGAACTCCCACCATGGGCGGTGTCGTCATTATCCTGGCGACGCTCATTGCGTGGGTGATTGGGGCGTTGGTCGCTGGTGCGGGTCCTTCATGGTCGGGCTTCTTGCTGGTGTTTCTCTTCACCGGTCTGGGACTCATCGGCCTGCTGGATGACGGCATCAAGATTATGCGGCAGCGTTCTCTTGGCCTGCACCCGTCGGGTAAGATCATCGGTCAGGTTGTCATTGCCTCGCTCTTCGCGGGTGGAACTCTTATCCGTCCCAATGAATTTGGTGAGCTGCCTGGGACGCTTGCGCTGTCATTTGCTCGACCGACTGCGCTGAGCTTCGCTTTAGCGGGCACTGCCGTTGGAGTCATCCTGTATCTCATTTGGACGAATCTCATTGTGACGGCATGGTCGAACGCCACTAATTTGACGGATGGCCTGGATGGTTTGGCAGCCGGCGTGTCCATCTTTGTTTTCGGTGCTTACACCTTCATTGCGTACTTCCAGCGCATTCAGGCCTGTACACAGCCGAGTGTCAACCATTCGGCGTGTTATTCGACGCGTGACCCTTTGGACCTGGCGATCTTCTGCGCCGCTCTGATCGGCGCGCTGGCGGGCTTCTTGTGGTGGAACGCGTCGCCCGCACAGATCTTCATGGGTGACACGGGTGCCCTCGCCCTGGGTGGCGCGGTTGCTGGTTTGTCGATCCTGACGCAGACGCAGCTTCTAGCTATCGTCGTTGGTGGACTTTTCGTGGCGGTTGTCATGTCGGATGTCATTCAGATCAGTGTCTTTAAGGCGACGGGTAAACGCGTCTTCCGTATGGCCCCGCTGCACCACCACTTTGAGCTGCTCGGTTGGAAAGAAGTCACGATCGTCATCCGTTTCTGGCTTATTGCTGCCATCGCGGCGGTCGCCGGAGCGGGCATGTTCTACGCTGAGTGGGTGTCTGCTCGATGAACCTGAATGCTGCCGTCATCGGCTGGGGAAAGTCCGGTCAGGGCGCTGCTGGCGCGCTGCTTGCCCGTCACTGGCGGGTGAGCGCCTTCGCTTCACGCGCTACCGACGCGCTGTCGTTTGACGATGTCGCGGACGTGCCTGTCCACGTCGAGGAGGATGCTGGTGTCCTCGTCTCGGCTGTCGTGGATGCTCGCCCCGACCTCGTCGTTGTTTCACCGGGTATCCCTGCGCATCACCCGATTTTCACCGCGTGTCAGGATGCTGGCATCGACCTGTGGGGTGAAGTGGAGCTCGCGTGGCGTCTTCAGGAGGAGGGTCCCCATGCCGGACGCCCCTGGTTGACCGTGACTGGCACTAATGGGAAGACGACGACCGTGGGTATGCTGGGGGAGATTCTGCGTGCTTCAGGTGTCGAGGCCGAAGAGGTTGGTAACATCGGTACCCCGATTACACGCGCGATTGATTCAGATGCCGAAGTGTTCGCGGTTGAGCTTTCCAGTTTCCAGTTGCACACGGCGCGCACGGTTCGGCCTTTGGCATCCGTCTGTCTGAACGTTGACGCCGATCACCTGGACTGGCATGGCAGCGTCGAGGCTTATGCTGCGGATAAGGCGCGCGTCTACGAGAACACCCTTCGCGCGTGCGTGTATCCTGCGTCGGATCGGCGCATCGAGGCCATGGTAGAAAACGCGGACGTTGTCGAGGGGGCGCGGGCTATTGGTCTGACGCTCGGTGCTCCGGCGGTCTCGCAGTTCGGTATCGTTGACGGCCTGCTGGTGGATCGTGCGTTCGTCGACGACCGCCACCGCCATGCCGTCGCTCTTGCCCGTATTTCAGACCTGGCTCAGGCATACGGGGATCACCCCTCTCCGGCTGTTCTTTCGGACGCGTTGGCTGCAGCTGCCCTGGCGCGTGCCTACGGTGTTGAACCTGAGGCCGTGGAGGGCGGCTTGCGTTCTTTCCGACCCGCCGGGCATCGTCGCGCAGTTATCGCGCGTGCCGCGGATCTGACGTGGATTGACGACTCGAAGGCGACTAACGCCCACGCTGCCCGCGCGTCGTTGTCCGGGTTGCCGCCGCGCAGCGCCATCTGGATTGTCGGCGGCGATCCGAAGGGCCAGGATTTCGCGGAGCTGATCAGCCAGGTTGAGCCGACCCTGCGCGGCGTTGTCGTCATCGGCGCAGACCGCAGTGTGCTCGTCAGGGAGCTGGCGGCTGGAGCTCCTGGCGTTCCTTTCGTTGAGGTGGACGGGCACGAGGACTGGATGTTCTCGGTCGTCAACGAGGCTGTGGCGCTGTCGCGTCCGGGTGACACCGTGGTGCTCGCCCCGGCATGCGCATCGTGGGATCAATTCGATAACTATGGTCAGCGTGGGGATGTTTTTGCCGATGCGGTGGCGCGTCTGGCGGCGCAGTGGGGGAGCGCCGGTGGCGACAAATAAGCGGGGCTGGCACATTCCTACTGTGACTCTGCCTCGGATTCTTTTCGGATCGGGGCAGGAGCACGAATCGAACCCGGTGACGACCTATTTTCTGGTGGTTATCCCGGCTCTTCTGCTGTCGTTTTTTGGTCTGGTCATGGGGTTTTCCGCTCAGACTGTCACCTCCATCGCGCAGGGGGAGAATCCCTATACGGCGTACGCGCGCCCGCTGCTCATTATTGTGTCTTCCCTCGTGATTGCGTCGGGCGTACAGTTGGTGCCGCAGCGCTGGCTGGCGCGTCTGGCTGTCCCGATGTTTGTGACGGCTCTCGTTTTTCAGTCGTTGGTGCTCAGCCCGCTGGGTCGTTCGGAGGGCGGTAATGCGAACTGGGTGAAGCTTGGACCCATCATGGCTCAGCCGTCGGAGTTTTTGAAGCTTGCGCTCGTCATCTTTTTGGCGTTCATGGTGTCTAAGTCGGCGTCGAAGCGTTCTGACGTGAGGACGATGAGTGTGGCCGTTGCTGTGCCGATCCTGGTGGCGCTTGGCGCGGTTATGCTGGGCCGTGACATGGGTACGGCGATGGTTGTCGCGATGGGTGCGCTCGGTGCGGTGTGGGTGGCGGGTCTGCCGAAGCGGTGGTTTGGTGTTCTCGTCATGCTTGCTGTGCCGACCCTGGTCTTGTTGGTTTTGTCGAATCCGACGCGTATCCGACGTGTTTTGGCGGTTCTGCCTGGCACGTCGAAGGGGCCGGATGAGTCGGCGCCGGAGCAGATTGACCACTCGCTGTGGGCGTTGGGGTCGGGTGGTTTGACGGGCTTGGGGCCGGGCGCGTCGCGTGAGAAGTGGAACTACTTGCAGGCCGCGCACACGGACTTCATTTTCGCGA
>ERZ773267.536-NODE-536-length-24881-cov-4.375816_pt1 | contig 24881 bp, 19 predicted proteins | sample MGYA00511959_ERZ773267 | MGnify/ENA primary metagenome ERZ773267 (study PRJEB29015, sample SAMEA2738165) | human oral metagenome | biome: human oral; feature: human-associated habitat; material: saliva | place: China | collected 2240 ... | reverse complement strand
TTGGCATCTTCCATATAGCCGATAACCTTCTGCATGGTTTCTGCGGAAGCATCATTGGAATAGCCCTTTCCTCTGGAACCGGTGTACTTGGTAAGTACCGGACCGTGGTTAAAGAAACAGGAGTTCTGCTTCTCATAAACATCCGCCCAGGTTGGGTCATAGGCTGCATTTACATCGGAGGAAAGGCAAATAGAATTCCGAAGAATGTCTCTTACTCTTTCTCCCTCGCACTCTGCAAGATCTTCTACAAAATGCAGTAAAGCGTCAGACTCCATTCCCGTATTACCGGTGGATCCGATTTCTTCCTTATCTACCAATGCAGTTAAAGAAGTATACTCCGGCTTTTTGCAATCAAATTCTGCCATAAGTGCTGTATAAGCACAAACCTTATCATCCTGTCCGTATGCACCGACCATAGAGCTGTCCAAACCTACGTCAACCGCCTTCTGTGCAGGCACAAGAGTTAACTCGGAACGCATAAAGTCTTTCTCGGTAATGCCGTACTTATCGTGCAAAATGGATAAAACTCTCAGCTTAAAAGCTTCCTTCACTTCCTTATCGTCTACCGGAAGAGATCCCAAAAGGATATTCAGCTCTTCTCCCTTAATACCCTCGTTCAGTTTTCTCTCGCCCTGTGCTCTTCCTAAATGCGGTAAAAGGTCGGTAATAACCAGTACAGGATCGCCGGGCTTCTCTCCGAAATCCACATCGATTGCCTTTCCGTCAGCAAGCATGATTCTGCCGTGAAGGGCAAGGGGAATGGTAGTCCACTGGTACTTCTTGATTCCTCCATAATAGTGGGTCTTAAAGTATGCCAGCTCTTCTGTCTCATAGAGCGGATTCGGCTTTAAGTCGATTCTCGGAGAATCGATATGCGCAATGTTGAAATGAATTCCTTCATTCAGGGGCTTCTTTCCGATGGTCACAAGATAAAGATTCTTTCCTCTGTTTACGTAATAGAACTTATCTCCCGTCTTTGCCTTTATGCCACGGCTAAAGAGCTTATACCCTGCCTTCTCCGCTAAAGCTACACTGTAGCTGACACATTCTCTCTCTATTTTGGAATGATCCAAAAAGGTTTTATAGCCCTCTGCAAATTCCATAGCCTTCTCTATATCTTTCGGGTTGTCCTTTGCAATATGCTTTGGCTTGAAAAACAACTTTTCTTCCAATTTTTGTCCTTCTGTCTTTCCCATAAAACATTCCCTCCTTTAAAATGAATTACTTCCCAGCAAGTTGGATTTATTCAAAAGCATTTTACCATTGTAACACTGCTATAGGAACAAAAAACTTGTTTTATCCTAGCTTCTTCTTGTGTTCTAAATGTGAAAACTTCCAAGCTTTTCTTAAAGAGTAAGAAAGTGCTATTTCAAAACATTTTCTACTTTACCATTCCAAAACGATTCAATGGCCAATAGCAGATATAGACCTTTGCCAGCATCTTCTCTCTTTTTACAAATTGATTTTCTCCCCAGAAGCGCGCATCCGCGGAGTTATTTCGGTTATCTCCCATCATAAAATAACAGTTATCCGGCACAGTCACATCAATCTCCGGGAATTGATTACCGTCTACAATCATAGGCTCCGGAAGATAATTTTCCTTTATCTCTTCCCCATTTACATAGACCGTTCCTACAGGAATCTTTCCGGAAGCAGACCGTACATTTAATTTTGTAATATAGCTTGCATCCACTTCACCGGTTTTCTTAATTTCAATATGATCCCCCGGCATACCGATAACTCGTTTTACATAATAAATCGGCTGATTCCGCTTATCTTCCCTACCGCAAAGAGGGCAGGTTCCGCGATCCGTCTCTCTATAGGTTTGTCCGTCATTTCTACATTTATAGCCATAAAGGAAAATAGCGATATCGTTTCGCTTTACTTCTCCGAAGCGATACACCAAACGAGAGCCAAAGACCCGGCTCCCTGCCATAATGGTATTTTCCATGGATCCTGTAGGAATAGTGGAATTGGCGATGACGAAGTTATTCAATAAAAATGCGGCAATCCCCGCCACAAGGATAATTTTAATCCATTCGAAAAGCTCTCGTACAAAGCTCTGCGGTCTTTTCCTGCTGCTCCGCTTCTTATTCTGTACTTCTATCATTTTCCTTTTCCTCTCTATTGTTGCTTTTATAAATCCTTCTCTAAAAAATTCAGACAAAAAGTAAAACATGGGATTATGATTCTTCCGCTCGTCTCTGTTGTCCTTTTGTCATATATTCATGCTCTTCCTGTAACTCCTTATAAAGCTCTGCAAGGCTCCAGTTCCTGTTGTTTTCCGTTTCCATGCACTTTAAGTCTACTCTGATTCCCAGCTTTCTCAAATCCTGCAGGAAACTCCCCACCTCCTGGCTGCTGAAGCCGATAAATTTTAGAAGCTCAGCTTCCTCCGGAAGTGTACTTAACTCCTCCTCGGCCGCCGTCAAAATCTTTATTTTACGAATAAGAGCCAGATTTCTAAGCCCTCTTAGTTTATCGGCATCTTTTTTATTTATATAGAGTATTTTCTTCTCCATTTATCCTACTTTCTTTTTTTCATTATTTTCTTCTAAGAAACGAATGATTCTCTCTATAATTTCTTCTCTTACGTCTTCATTTAAGACTTCGTGACGTAGTCCCGGATAAATACGAAGCTGCAAGTTTTTATTTCCGGCCTCTTTTAAAATGCCGTAAAGATAAGCAGGGCCCTTCCCATACTCTCCCACAGGATCTGCTCCTCCTGAGACAAAGAAAATAGGGATATCCTTCAGCTTTAAAATTTCCGAAATACGGTTCACCTTAATTAATTCTTCTATCAAATCTCTGTATGCCCCAAGGGAAAATCCTACCGTAAGCGGATCATCTATTTTCCGGCGTATTACTTCCGCTTTTGTGCAGATCCAATCCCCTAAGCTTTCCGGATTGTGAAGCCCCCGACAAAAGTACTTAGCCATCAGGCGTCCTTCCGAACTGCCGTCCGCCTTTCCGCCCCGCATTGCTTTCTGTAACTCCAAATAGCCTTTTGACCCATGTAGAAGAGGACTTGGCCCGGCTGTACCGGAAAGAATTAAACCATTGACTTCTCCCGTATACTCTGCAGCATAATCTCTTGCTATAAAAGAGCCCATCGAGTGCCCGAAGAAAAAAAGCGGTAAGTTGGGAAACCATCTTTTTACCTGAATCAGCATCCTGTGTAAATCATGAAGAATGGCAGGAAATCCATCGTTATCTCCAAAATACCCGGGAATACTTGCGCTTCTCCCGTGCCCCTGAATATCCTGTGCACAGACTACATACCCTTCCTCCGCCAAAGCCTTAAAAAGGTAATTATACAATTCTGAATGTCCCTGCATTCCATGTATAACACAAACTATGCCTTTTTTGTCTTGCATCTTTTCATTCTGCCAGAGGGTTTCATATATTTTGCCAAGGCCGTTACTGGCCCTTCGATACCATACTCGTTTTTCCACTGTCTTCCTTTCCTGATCCTACTACAGGAATCTTTCCCTATTTCCTGTTTCATAGTAGCAGATTGCAGGACGTCTTTCAAGAAAAGGAAAGGCTACTCCCCTTAAGGTTTAGCACTACATTTTCATAATATTTTAGGAAGGTTTTTCCCTTCCGAAGTTTTGAAATTCCCCCTATCTTTCTGTTTAAAAAGTCTCATGATTCTATTTATTTTATTATTGGAAGAATCATGTTATCATAGAAAAGGAGTTTTTTATCATTCATTATAGAGAGGAGGTTCCATGCTCATTTGTCCTATATGTGATTCTACATTGACAAATCGATTCTGCCCGCTGTGCAGAAAATTCGTGAAAGAGCCTTGGGTCTTGGATGATCATGTCTATATCAATCGTTCCCATTCCCTGCCGGATGACTTTTGTGAATATCATGGAAATGGACGTAAAACAACCTATCTGAACAGAACTGCGGAGAAAAAATCTCCTGTCATTTCTGCCCGGGTAAATCCTATGGCAAAAAGCCCGTCCCCTGTATTGCATCAGACGTCCGGAGCCCTGTCGCAAAAAGCGAAAGTATCCGGTATGAACGGTATTGCCACGGATGCTTTTCATAGTGCTTTTACCACTCAAAGGCCAATCAATACACAAAGGAAAAAGTAAAATAGCTTAAAAACAGCGGTATTCTTCACTTCGACAAGTTTACGGAGGAATACGGAAATAACAGAAAGGATAGAAATTATGCCAATTATTGTTTTTTTAGTCGTATTACTGATTATTTTTCTCTCTACTATCCGTATCGTGCCCGAGGCATGTGCCATGGTTGTAGAACGTCTTGGAAGCTTCCATTCCGTATGGAGACCGGGTGTTCATATCCTGATTCCCTTTATGGACAGAATCGCAAAGCGCATTAACTTAAAGGAGCAAGTAGCCGATTTCCCGCCCCAGCCTGTTATCACAAAGGATAATGTCACGATGCGGATTGACTCCGTTGTCTTCTTTGTAATTACCGATCCGAAGCTCTATGCCTACGGTGTGGAAAATCCCATCGCTGCGATTGAAAACTTAACCGCCACTACGCTTCGTAATATTATCGGTTCTATGGACTTGGATACCACTCTGACCTCCCGTGATGAAATCAATACCCAGATGCGTTCCTTACTGGATGTGGCAACAGATCCCTGGGGAATTAAGGTAAACCGCGTAGAGTTAAAGAACATCCTTCCTCCCGATGCAATCCGTGAAGCCATGGAGAAGCAGATGAAAGCGGAGCGTGAAAAAAGAGAGTCCATTACTCTGGCAGAGGCAAAGAAGCAGTCTGCGGTTCTTACTGCAGAAGGTAATAAGCAGGCCGCAATCTTAAATGCGGAAGCGGATAAGCAGAAAACTATTCTTGCTGCCGAGGCACAGAAGGAAAAGGAAATCCGAGAGGCGGAAGGTAAAGCACAGGCTATTTTGGATGTACAAAGAGCGGAAGCGGAAGGGATTCGTTTACTCCGTGAAGCGCGTGCAGATGAGGCAGTGCTTCGAATTCGTGCTTTAGAAGCTTTTACCAAGGTTTCCAACGGTCGATCCACAAAGATTATTATTCCCTCCGACTTACAGAACATGAGCGGTTTAGTTAGTGCTTTAAGGGAAAGCAGCAGTCCCTTTGATGGAAAGGAAGAGCTTCCTTCTTCTGTGCAAAATACAACCGAAGGAAATACAGTTGCAACTTATCGCGATGAAATGCGAGATGAGGGCTAAGATATAGCATGATTAAAATTATCTTTTTTGATATTGACGGTACCCTTCGCCCCTTTGAAACGGGAGTGATTCCGGAGGCTACCAGGCTTGCTATAAAGAAAGCGCGGGAGGCAGGAATTTACTGTGCCATTGCGACCGGAAGGCATTGGGTGGAGATTTACAACGAAGGTCTTGTAGATGGCATGTATTTTGATGCCTTTGTGACCTTGGACGGGGGATACAGCTATATTTTAAACGAACAGAAAGCCAAAAAGCATTTTTTACTCAATCCGGGAAACAAGCCCAAGGAATATCAGTTCCTTATGGATATTCCGGAAGAGGAGCTTCCTTACTTTGATCCTAAGTTTGGCGAAGTGCTTTTACGGGAAGCAATCCCCTCTTCCATGGTGAAACGTTTCCTTTCTCTTCTTAAAAAGCATCCATTTCCCGTTCTTTTTTTAGAGGAGCGACGTCTTTATGCAAACTTTATAAACGAGGATCTTTTACGCACTCTTGCCTATGTGCATACAGGAGTACCTCCTCTACTTCCCCTTTCGGAAGCGGAAAAAAACGAACAGCTGATGCTGATTCCTATTTTGCATCCAGATCAGGTTTCTCTCATAGAAGAAGCTCTTCCGGACTGTCACCTGATTCGTTGGTCTGATGGCATGTCCTTCGATATTGCCAAAAAAGATGTTTCCAAGATTCACGGTATTCGAAAAATTATCGAGCGATTAGGCATCTCCATAGACGAGGTTGCCGCTATCGGAGACGGTTGGAATGATGTCGAGATGCTGGATTCCGTCGGTTTGGGGATTGCAATGGGCAATGCCAAGCCGGAAGCTAAAGCTGTAGCAAAGCACATCACGGAGCATATCCTGGAGGAAGGTCTTCCTAAAGCGGTGGATTATATCCTCAGTTTAAATCAAAAATAGTAATACTATTCTGCTACTGCTCTCTACTCCATTCCACTTTTAAACGCAAAAAAAGCGAGGTTTTTAAGTGGAATGGAGTTTACTTTCCGCTCTGAAAGGAAGAGATCATGAAGAAAGAAATTGAAATTGTCAGAGAAAACATTCGCCTTGCCTGTAGCCGTGTAAACAGGTCGGAAAAGGAAGTACTGCTGCTTGGTGTATCCAAGACAAAGCCTTATTCAGCAATACAAGAAGCCTATTCCTTAGGAATACAGGATTTCGGAGAAAATAAGGTGCAGGAAATTCGCGATAAGTATGAACTTATGCAGGAGGATCGTTTGATGAAAGACTTCCCTCCCCATTTTCACATGATTGGTACATTGCAAAAAAACAAGGTAAAGTATCTTCCCGGAAAGGTAGTCCTCATTCATTCGGTGGATTCGGTCCCTCTTGCGGAGGTAATTGATAAGGAATTTGCAAAGAAAGACTGTATCGCAAGAATTCTTATCGAAGTAAATGTTGCTAAAGAGGACAGTAAATCCGGGTTTTACCTGGAAGAGTTGGAAGAAAAAGTAGCAGAGATGGCAAAGCTTTCCCATATAGAAATAAGAGGACTGATGACCGTGGCTCCCTTCACCGACAATCCGGAGGAAAATCGTCCTGTTTTTCGCGCTTTGCGAGAAAGCCTGTCTTCTTTGCAAAAAAAATTCCCCTCTCTTCCCTTAATGGAGCTTTCTATGGGAATGAGCGGAGATTATGAGGTTGCCGTTGAAGAAGGGGCTACAATTATACGGGTAGGCTCCTTCATTTTCGGGGAGCGGAATTATCAAAAGCTATAAAAGGCAAACAGCTATACTGTTTGCAACGCACACCAATTTTGTAAGTGTAAAGTGATGCCAACTGCAAAACAGAGCTTATTAATGCATAAAAGGAGCTGTAAAAAATTAAAATAATTTTCTACAGCCTCTTTCTTTATGAAAAGCTCAGCATCGTTCTCAAAAACTGCATAGCTCTTCTTTGTTTTAGTATTGTATGATATCGCAAATGTGCAAAAGCAATCGCGATGTTCTGCAAAGATTCCTGTAATGCTACGGTCTTATCGGATAATGTCAGAAGATAAGCCAGCTTACTGTTCGGCACTCTGGTGGATAAGGGAAACATATGTGTTAAGATTGCTCTCTTTTCCACATGATTTAAGTAAAAATTCTGTTTCTCCGAATTCTCTACCGCATCTTCTCCATGATAGAAGCAATACCATCTTCCATCATGACTTGTACCGTCATCCTTATGATAATCAATCATACAAAAGTCATGGAGCAAACCAATCTTTCCTGCGCTTTCCGCGTCCATATTCCACTTCTTTGCCAATCTGTACGCCATCATTGCGACCCTCACGCTATGCGCATAGGTATTCGTACTGCCGTGTCTTGGGACATTTTTTAGCTTTCTGTACTCTTCATTTTCCACAATATATCTGAATTTCTTCAAAAACTCCAGCTGTTCCCTTTTTACTTTCATTGGGATTCTTCTCCTCTTTATGCCTCGCAAAGTAGTCCCGTGTATAGCTCGGGCCACGTTTATACTTTTTCAAAACTAACTCGTATATAATACTGTCATCGGAGATAAAAAATCAAGAATTTTTACACAATTTTAAAAAAGAACTAGGATTTAACTTTATTTACGATAGATTTGCACTGCTGTAGAAATCCTCCGCTACTATATCGATTTAAAACAAAAAAATATAAATTCTATTCCTTTTTTCTTTTTAGCCTTTTACCACCTTTCTTATCTTTACGTTGAATAGAGTAAAGATTTTGTCAGTCTTAATAATCTTTACAGTCCTTACAATTAGAAGTATTATGTTTTTGTTTTGTAAGGCAATACGTAAAACTATCGGATACAAAAAGGATTTGAAATACTATGGATATGCAAGAAGATAAAGATAGAGAACTTAATTCTAAAGTTCTTTCAAAAAAGGAGAAGGAGAAGGGCATCTTGAAAAAGTGGATTCTCTCTGCTCTCGTTTTTTTATTTGCCTTTTTTTCATTCTTTCTGTACTTCTCTCTTTATTTTCTTCTTAACAACTGGAATGAATTAACTGTTGACGAAATATTGTATCACCTGAAGGCACCCATGGGAGGGGCTAACGGAGATCTTGTACGGCTTTTCCTCTTGTCCGTTCTTTTGCCGTCTTCTGTGATTATCCTGCTCCTTTTTTGTTTCTATATTTTACTTCAAAAGCTTAAGATTCAAGAGCCCTGCTCAGTTTCTTCCCCTAAAGAAGTGCCTGCTGGAGCTATTCCGGCTGTAAAGAAAAATCCGCTTTGTGCATTGCATGAAAAACTCATTTCGAAAAAAAAGACGATTTTTTTCAAAATCCTTGTTACGCTAAAACACTGTTATTTACTTACCAGCTTCTGTTTGGGCTTCTTCTTTTTCGTTTTGACTATTGCCGATGCCTGGGAGAGTATTTCTTTGGGAAGCTATCTTCTTTCGCAGATTCAGTCTTCTACTTTCATAGAAGACCATTATGTGGATCCCAAAGGGATTTCGCTCCATTTTCCGGAAAAGAAGCGAAATCTGGTCTACATCTATATGGAATCCACAGAGCTGACTTTCATGGATGAAAAACATGGCGGAGCTTTTCCTGAGAATTTGCTTCCGGAAATGACCGAACTCTCTGAAGAGGGGGAAGATTTTTCCGGAGAAGGAGAAAAAAGAAATGGCGGAATCTCTCTACCGGGGGCCACTTGGACTATGGGCGCCATCTTCGGGCAGAGTACCGGACTTCCCTTAAAAATATCCATAGAGCAAAACTCCATGGACAGCCAGAAGAGCTTTTTCCCTTCTGTCGTTTCCCTACAGGATATCTTAAAAGAAGAAGGCTATACACAGAAATTCCTCTTGGGCTCTGTCGGCTATTTTGGCGGACGAGAACTCTTTATGAAGGATCACGGCGATGTTAAGGTAGAAGACTTCAGCTATTGGAAAAGAAAGAATAAGTTTCCGAGAGACTACTGGGTAAACTGGGGCTTTGAGGATGAAAAGCTCTATACTTATGCAAAGGAAGAACTGCTTTCTCTTGCAAAGGAGGATAAACCCTTTAACCTGACTCTACTCACCGTAGATACACATTTTCCTGACGGCTATATCTGCAGACTTTGTAAAAACACCTATCCGGATAACCAATATGCCAATGTATTTAACTGTGCTTCCAGACAAATTACGAACTTTGTAAATTGGATGAAAGAACAGGATTTTTATGAAAATACTACGATCGTCATTTCCGGTGATCACCCCACAATGGATCGGGACTTCTGTGATAATGTACCGAAATCCTACCAAAGAAAGGTCTATACCGTCTTTTTAAATTCCGCTGTAGCACGAAAAGAACGGAAAGAACGGGAATACTCCACCTTTGATTTTTTTCCGACTACCTTAGCTGCTATGGGAGTGGAAATTCCGGGAGAGCGTCTTGGACTGGGGACTAATTTATTCTCCGATGAATCCACTTTGACAGAACGGTTTGGTAAAAAGGAAGAAAAGAAAGAGTTGGAAAAACGCTCCGACTTTATGATAAAACTTGGCGGAATTGATAAGAATTCTGCATTCAAACAAAAGGAAGAAAAGGAACTGAAAAAGAAAAAAGAGAAAAAGGCGGAAGAGGACAAGAAAGCAAAAGAAAACGAGGAGAGAGAACGGAAGAAAAAACAAGAATCGGAAAAGGCAAAATAATCAGTTTAAAAAGAGCTTGGTACTTTGACTATTGTCCATTACCAAGCTCTTCCTTTATTTTCAAGAAAAGCTTTTCCTACCTTGCTCTTCTTGTATTCACTTTTAGCCTCATACATCCTCTGATCCGCTTTTTGTATTACAAGGCCGGTTGTAACGATTTCTCCCTCCAGGCGAATCTCCGCAGAAACTTCACTATAGGTGGATGTACCGAGAGATATACTGACCGGGAATCTTGTCTTTTCCTTTTCTTTAATGTTTTCCAGATTCTCCAAAATCTGTTTGGAAACTTCCTCCAGATACTCTTCCGGACTGATTACCGCAATAAATTCATCTCCTCCGTTTCTACCGCAAAATCCGCAACTTGCGCTTACTGCTCCTTTTATTGCGAGGGCAACCATGCGAATCAGCTGATCCCCCGATTCATGGCCAAAGTGATCATTGGTATATTTTAAATCATTGATATCAATAAAAATCACTCCATAGTCCGTTAAGTGTTGATTATCCAAAACATCCAGTTTTCTTTGCAGATATTGGCGGTTTCCCAAGGCAGTCAAGTTGTCTGAAAAAGCCAAAACCCGCAAATGCTCATCCTCCAGGTTTTTCTGCATCACAAGAATCAGCTTAAAGGAGAAAGCGGTGATAAATACAAATATCATTAGAATAATTAAAACCTTTGAATAATGTACTTTTACAAACCATTGTAAAAGTAAGGGCCATTTATGCGTTACACTCGCGGATAAAATAAGTCTAACCTGCTCCATAATTCCCAATATAGCAACATAAACCAAGCCTACACCAAGAATATGGTCAGAACTGTTTTTCACCACTCTACCGGGGAAAATCAAGCTGACGATGGTCGAAAGTAGCATAACTATCTGAACGCCCTGTGCCCAGCGTAAATGCCAAACATAAGTATAGCCTGTAGGCAATAAGTAAAGAGCAATAGAGAGAAGAAAAAGTAAGAAAAGAATGGAGCCGGCAATTCGCAGGTATTTTTTTACCAGCGGGCGCTCCGTTTCATAGCTTGCATAAAGCGGAGCCGTAGAAAGAAGCAGGTACATACCGATATACTCTGCAACCGCATTCATATCTTCATAATTGGTCAGCATATACATCATTCCGGAATTTCCCAGATGCCAAAGCGTAATGGCAAAAATCATGCTCATAAGCCAAAATCCTTCACGAGCATAGATATGAATACTTGAGAAAAATGCAAACATCATCATGGCCAGAAAAGTAGCTACAACAGTCATTACGAATATTACATACGATGTTTCCTGTCCGATAATGGTAAAGAAAAGTGAATCCGACTCTGCCATCATAACCGGGGAATCAAAGTTGTTTTCCATGTAAGGCATCTTCGGAAATATTTCTACTCGTATTTCATCCCCATAGGCCTCTATCGGAACCGGTATACATACCTTTAGGTTCCCTATCATATGTCTTTTCAGATTTTCTCCAAAAGAAGCAATCAATTTATCCTTATAATATGCCTTTACCACGCTGTTATAAAAAAAGAAGTTAATTGCCTGATGCTCCTTTTTCCAGCTTTCTTTCAGCGGGAGATGCAATATGATTTTGTCCTTGTTGGAAGAAAAATTAAATAAATGGCTGTCAAAGTGATCGATACTGCCATCCTCATGCAGAACTTCCACGGACATTTCCGTAAGAACGCGATAATTTGTAGCAGGAACTCTTCCCCATATACTTAAAAAAAGACGTAGAAAAAGAATCCCCGATAAGACGGAGAAAAACAATAGGATAAACGTTCTATTTTTTTTACACAGTAGATATAACTGTTTCATTTTTCACCCTACTTTTCTCTATTCCTACTTTTCTCTATCCCCGCTTTTCTTTATCCCCGCTTTTCTTTATCCCCGCTTTTCTTTATCCCTGCTTTTCTTTATCCCTGCTTTTCTTTATAAAAACTTCTTCCTTCCCTTATATCTACACTTTCATTATACCCTCTTTAATAAAGTTCCGTTCCATAAAACTATTTTATGCCCAACGGTTGCTCGACCTCTTATGAATACATTTATCTTCATACATGCGGGCATCCGCCTTTCGGATTACATGACTGGTTGTAATATAATCCTCTCCTGCAAGCTTAAGCTCCGCTTCCACTTCCTTGTAACTGGCAATTCCCAAGGAAAGGCTGACAGGAAACGGAACATGCTCCGATTCTTTTACACAGGCAAGATTCTCTCGAATCTTTTCTGCAACTCCTTTGACCTTTCCGGCCGGGCTGATGACCGACAAAAATTCATCTCCGCCATTTCTTCCTGTAAAGCCTCCTACACTGTCTACCGCATCCTTTATCGCAGAAGCCACCATTTTAATCAGTCGGTCTCCGGCCCCATGACCAAAATGGTCATTGGTATATTTCAAATCATTGATGTCCGCAAAGATAACAGCATAGTCCGTACTATGGCTGTTGTCCAAAAGGTCCAATTTTCTCTGCAGATACTGCCGGTTACCTATAGAAGTAAGATTATCCGTATAAGCCAGTATTTTCAGATGCTTCTCTTCTAAGGTCTTCTCCAAAATATAGGCCACTTTAAAGGCATAAGAAGTCAGGAAAGTAATGAGCAAACTATATATTAAAAATCTGGCAAAGGGTGTAGAAGTAAACCACTGTAAAACCGGATGGCAACGTTCTGTAATTCTGCTTGCAAACATGATTCTGATCTGCTCCAAAAGACCAAAAACCGCCACAAAAATCATACCGTACTGCATAATATAATCGCCTCTTTTCTTCGCCTGCTTTCCGGGGAAAAGCAAGCTGATTAAAGACGAAAAGACCATTATAATCTGTATTCCCTGTGCCAAGCGAAGATAGGTCACAAAGCTATATCCGGTCGGCAAAAGATAAAGAACTAAACAAAGAACAAATACCCCACATAAGAATCTTCCGGAATAGGTGAGATATTTTTTTACTATCGGACGTGAGGTTTCATAGCTGGCATAGAGTGGAGCACTGAAAAACAACATGTACATTCCTATATACTCCACTACCGCATTAAAATTCTCGTTGGAAGCAGATGCATAAATCATACCGCTGTTTCCCATATACCAAGAGACTATGCCATTAATTAAAAGCATCAACCAGAATCCTTCTTTTGCATAGTCTTGCGTAAAATACAGACAAGCTAAAATGATGAGTCCGATATAACTTCCGATTAATACCATATAGAAAAAAGCAAAGGAGGTCTCTACTCCCAAGATAGGGAAAAATAAAGCATCGTTCATCGACATTAAGACCGGCAAATGAAAGTTGTCTTCCATAAAATTCATTGTCGGCTGTATTTCAATACGAATCTCATCGCCATATGCCTCTATCGGCACGGGAATAAAGATTCTCAAATGTCCAATCATATGTCGATCTACATTCTCCCCGTAACTTGCCAAAAGCTGATCCTTATAATAGGCCTTTACTACTGAAGAATAGAAAAAGAAATTGATAGACTGGTATTCCGCCTTAAGATTTTCCTCTAAAGGAAGATGTATGGTGAGCTTATCTTTTTTACCGGTATAATTAAACAAATTACTCTTAAAGATGTCTACTGTACCATCCTCATGCTTAACCTCCACCGTCATCTTAGAAAGGCGGTGAAAATGGTCTTTCGAAACCGCTCCTTTTAATCCAAAAAAACAGTACAGCAAAAAAAGAGCAACAAAAAAGATGACAAGGACATGAACTATACTGTTATTCAATTTAAAATTGAAAAGCCTGTTTCTCACTACCCCACCCCATACTTTCCTAAAGTGAACAAATGAACATCTAAAGCCTTTTCGTATGGCTTCTATCCACATTTAAGAGCTCTTTTTTCTCCTTTTTCTTAAGACTTACCCTAACACTATCTCGACAAATTCACCCCCTCTTATAAGCTTCTCTTCCTCTGCATTACTCGCCCTAAGCAAACCTTCCATAGGTTCTAAGCATTTCCCTCATAACTGCCTTTTTTTCTTCCGTAAAGGCATTCTTCTCCATCCTCCACTGCCAGTTTCCTTCATCCGTTCCCGGTGCATTGATCCGACCTTCTGCAGAAAGCTCTAAGTAATCTCCTACAGGAATAACGGCAAGAAAAGACGTAGCGGATAAGGCTTTCTTAATCAAAAGCTCCGTCATGGCATTCCAATCATTGTGAGAGCGGGAAAGATAACGGTAGATTCTGTTTCTGGAGTCCTCAGAAACAGTCTCAAACCAGTTCTTTAACGTATCGTTGTCATGTGTACCGGTATAAATGACAGAATTGTTATCTTCATACATGTGCGGAAGATAGACATTTTCAAAATCGGAATCAAAGGCAAACTGTAAGACCTTCATGCCGGGGCAACCGACAGCACGTATAAGATCTCGCACTCCTTCCGTAATAACTCCCAAGTCCTCGGCAATCATCGGCAATTCTTTCTTGTTAAAATACTTTTGAAAAGCTTCAAACAGAGCTAGCCCCGGCCCTTTTCTCCACTCCCCGTTTATTGCCGTTTTTGCTGCATAGGGCACGGCATAATAGCCTTCAAAGCCTCGAAAATGGTCCACTCTAAGAAGGTCAAACTGGTTAAGGCAATACTCCATTCGCCTACACCACCAGGCGTAATTGTCTTTTTCCTGGGCTTCCCAGTCATAAAGAGGATTCCCCCAAAGCTGGCCGGTTTCCGAGAAAGCATCCGGCGGCACACCTGCAACAAATCCGGGATATCCCTTTGCCTCCGCATCACAGGCAGATTCCTCTTCGATATTTCTCCCCTTCCAACTGAAGTCAAACATTTTACGGTTTCCCCAGACATCCGCACTGTCCATCGCACAATAAATCGGGATATCTCCTAAAATCCGGATTTCCCTCTCATGGGCATAATCCTGTAAAGCCTTCCACTGCTTTTCATACTGCTGCTGCATGAAGGCATAAAAGGCAATCTCGTCTTTATTCTCCTCTATAAACCGCTCAATGGCGGAAGCTTCTTTATTTCGGTATTCCTTCGGAAACTCCAGCCAGGAGCGACCGTCAAACTTTCCTTTTAATGCCATAAAAAGACAGTAATCGAAGCTCTCTTTGCTGCGCGTTGCTAAAAGAGAGTCCACATCTCCTCCCTGTATCTTCCAGTTCTCGTAGGCCTTTCTAAGAGTCGGAAAACGTCTTGTATAAAGCAGTCCGTAGTCTATCTTATCCTTACAGGAAGAAAAGCTCTCCCTCTCTACCATAAGATCTTCCTCTGTGAGAAGTCCTTCTTCTTTCAAGGTTGGAAGGTCGATAAAATAGGGATTTCCCGCAAAGGTTGAAAAAGACTGATAGGGTGAGTCTCCAAAACCTGTCGGTCCCATGGGTAAAACCTGCCATATCCGATTTCCCGTCTCCTGTAAAAGATCCACAAAGTCTCTGGCTTCCTTTCCGAAACTGCCGATTCCATACTCTCCCGCTAGGGAAAAAACAGGCATAAGAATTCCTGCCTCTCGTTGTCTATTCTTCATTACTACTCCTCCATTCCCATACTTACTATGCTTACCATACTTACTGCCCTTACTTTATTTACTTTTTTAACTTGTCTCCCGGAATATCCATTTTTTAGCTTTCCGCTCTTCCCGCAATTGCCAGAATATACACTTCCTCTGCTCCTGCATCCAAAAGCTTCCTGCTACAGGCTTCCATCGTTGCTCCTGTTGTGAATATATCGTCAACAAGGAGTATTCTTTTTAGTTCTTCAGGTAGCTCTCCACAATCCATCGCGGAAAAGAGATTTTGCAAACGCTCGGCAGGACTGCAATCCTTCAGTGCTTTTGTCTTTTTATTTCTTTTTAAAACATCGCTGTATAGCGGAATCCCTGTCTGCTTTTCCAAGCCCTTTCCGATGATTTCCGCCTGATTGTAGCCTCTTTTTCTTCTCCGCTCTTTGTGAATGGGGACAGGAACAATCCCTTGGATTCCCAAGTCCTTTAATTTTTCTTGGAATCGCTCTCCAGCCCGTATCCCGAAAAACAGACCCTTATCCTTTCTCCCGTGGTACTTTAGCTCCGTTATCGCCCCTTCTATTTCCTCCGTCAATTGATAAAGCATCATTCCCCCGGAGAAGGAAAAATGATGGCGCTTACAATTTCCGCAAAGACTTTCCTCCTGCCGCAGAATACTGCGACCGCAACTTTTGCAGGAAGGCTCTTCCATAAAAAGTTCCTTCTCCCTGCATAGAGAGCAGATATAGCCTTTTTCCTCCAAAACTTCATCGCAAAGAATGCATCTTGGAGGGAATAAAGCATTCAGAATTCCCTCTTTCCACCTTTCCTTGAAATCCATCTCATCTCCTTTTTTATATGGATTCTATATTTTTTCTAGATTTCCCATTCCTTTAATCTTGCTTGTCCTAATCCTCGTCTCCTGCTAAGCGAGATTCCGCAAGCTTTTCAAGCGATACTCGCTGTGAGCATAAAGGCTCCTAAAGATCGGATAATCGTTCCTGCATTTCCTTAATCTGCTCAGATAGACCGGAATAGCGTTTTTGCTCCGTTGCATTATGAACCATGGATTGAAAGACATAGGGATCTCCCAACAGGCAAACACAGGACTTAGCTCTAGTCACAGCCGTATATAGAAGATTCCGTGTCATAAGGAGCCTTGGTCCCCTGTACATAGGAAGAATCACCGCTGCATATTCCGATCCTTGCGACTTATGAATGGTGATGGCATAGGCAAGCTCCAAGTCTTCGCAATCCGAAAAGGAATACTCTACTTTCTTCTCTTCAAAAAACACAGTGAGCGTCTGCGCATAGTGGTTGATTTCCGTTATACGACCTATATCTCCGTTAAAGATTCCTTCCCCTTCTTCAATAGGGATATTGTATTTTCCGGGAATCTCCCAGGCGAGCTTGTAATTGTTCTTAACCTGCATAACCTTGTCGCCCAAGCGAAAAACCGTTCCATACAATTCTTTCTCCGCCTTGTTTTTATCCTTCGGATTGAGATTCTCTTGTAAATAGCGATTTAGGTTTTCCACTCCCAAAGCACCCTTTTTCTGCGGAGACATCACCTGAATCGATAAAGGATCGATGTGCAAGTATTTCGGTAGCTTTTCCTTCATCAGTACCGCTATGTCGGAAAATATTTTTTCAGCCTTATCTCCCCGTATAAAAAGAAAATCTCTGGAACGTTTCCCAAGTTCAGGCTCGATGCCCTCATTAATCTTATGTGCATTCACTACAATATCCGATTCCAGTGCCTGACGGAATATTTTCTTTAACTGTATCGTTTTAATGCATTCGGAGGAAAGGATATCTCTCAGCACATTTCCGGCACCTACAGAGGGAAGTTGGTTACTGTCTCCTACAAGAATAAGTCTTGTTCCGGGATTTACAGCCTTTAAAAGAGCGTCCATCAGATAAAGGTCTACCATGCTCATCTCATCCACGATGATGACATCTACCTCTAGGGGATTCTCTTCATTTCGTTGAAAATAGCTCGTAAAGCTCTCTTCGTCTTCTTCCTCTCCTTCTTTCCCCATATACTCGAGGAGGCGATGTAATGTTTTTGCAGGATAGTCGGTCGCTTCTCCCATGCGCTTTGCCGCTCTTCCTGTTGGAGCTGCCAAAGCGATATTCTTTCCTCTTTCTGTAAACAATCTGAGTATTGTCTTTATCGTTGTTGTTTTTCCGGTTCCCGGACCTCCGGTAATCACCAGTATACCGGATTTGGCTGCAAGACTTACTGCCTCTCTCTGCAAAGAATCTAACTCCAGTTTTTCATTTTTTAAAATCTTCTCTATCGACTTCTCCCAAGACTCGCTGTATGCTTCTCCCTCCTCTATATTTAACGAAAGAAGCTTCGATGCCACACGCATTTCCCGATAAAAAGTGCTGCTTCGGTAAACTCGCTCTCCCTTAAGCTTGACCCTTCCCTTTATCTGTAAGTCCATCAGTTCCTCTTCAAAATCCGGAAGAGGCATCTCCAGGATTCTCTCCGCTTCCGACTTTAAAAGAGAAAGAGGCAGATAGCAGTGTCCCGCCATTTCCGCCTGCAAAAGAGTATAGCTGATGCCGGCTTGGATACGAAAAAGAGAGTTCGGTTCTATTCCTACCCGCCTCGCAATACTGTCACACTTTTTAAAGCCTACCCCTTCCAATTCTTCCGCAATACGATACGGATTTTCCCGCAGAATGGTGTAGATTTCTCCCTGAAAATGTTTATAAATCTTGTATGCCAGGTTTAGGCTTATGCCGACTCCCTGCAGGAATAGAAGCGCATCCTGCCTGTCCTTTTTTCCGGACAGCTCTGCTGCGATGTCTCTTGCCTTTTGTTCGGAAATCCCGCGAACCTCTGCCAGTCTCTCCGGCTCTTCTTCCATAATTCTAAGGCTGTCTTCCCCGAACTTCTTTACGATTCTTTGGGCTATGGCTTTTCCGATTCCTTTGACTGCTCCGGATGCCAGGTATTCCTCAATACCGAAAATGCTGTTCGGTTCCTCCAGAACATACTCCTCCACAAAGAACTGCTTCCCATATGTCGGATGATCTTTCCATCTTCCCTTAGCTTTTATCTTTTCGGAGACCACAATATGGGAGAAGCTTCCCACACAGGTACACTCTTCTCCCTCTCCCTCTATAGTAAATACGGTATACCCGCTTTCTTCACTTCGAAAAACAATGTGGCTTATCTTTCCTTCCAGCTCTTCTAAAGTAGAATTAGAAGTCATCATCATCGCCGGCTAAATCAATGGATTTTCCTGTGCCGATTGCCACTGCGGTTAACGGATCCTCTGCAAGCATTGTAGTAATACCGGTTTTCTCTTGCATCAACTTATCAAAGCCGTAGAGAAGGGCACCGCCCCCCGTCATGACGATTCCGCGTTCATAAATATCTGCAGCAAGTTCAGGCGGCGTTCTCTCCAAGACATTGTGTACGGCATTGACAATCATCATGGCAGGCTCAAGTAAAGCTTCCATAATCTCATCCGAACTGACTACGACAGTCTTTGGAAGTGCGGTAACCAAGTTTCTGCCTCGAACTTCCATCGTTACATTTTCAGGACGCTTGCTGGCACAGCCAATATTGATTTTAATATCCTCCGCCGTTCTTTCTCCAATCAGAAGATTGTGCTTCTTTCTCATATAACGGAGTATTGCTTCATCGAAATCGTCTCCCGCTATCTTAATGGATTCGGAAACCACCGGACCGCCCAATGCAATGACCGCAATATCCGCTGTTCCTCCTCCGATATCGATAATCATATTTCCCTGTGCCTTGGCAATATCAATTCCGGCACCGATTGCCGCAGCTACAGGTTCTTCTACCACGCTCACTTCTCTTGCACCGGCATGATTCGCAGCGTCCATAACCGCCTTTTTTTCCACCTCTGTTGCACCGCTGGGGATGCAAACACAAATACGCGGTTTACGAAGTGTCCTTCTTCCTACCGCTTTATTGATAAAATACTTCAGCATTTCCTCTGTAAGGGTGTAGTCGGAAATCACCCCCTGCCTCAAAGGCCGAACAGCGGCAATATTTTCCGGAGTACGTCCCAGCATCAATCTGGCATCTTCTCCATAAGCTACAACATCATTGTTGTCTTTATTAACCGCAATCACGGAGGGTTCCTTCAGAACCACTCCTCTTCCTTTTATATAAACCAAGATACTTGACGTACCCAAATCAATCCCTATGTCATTTGAAATCAGCGAAAACATGGATTCCTCCGTATATGATAAACGAGTTATACCTTTATTACTGTATTCCTCGGAAATGAGATGCTGCCTGCTTAAGGGCAACATTTATTGTGTAATATAAAAATGTCTTTTTTAGTATAACTGAAAGCCCTTAAAAGGAAAAGACCCTCCTAGCTTGTTTTCGTGTGTTTTTCGCTTTTATACAGTTCCTTTTTTCAAAAGATATCCTATTGGTAAATATCCCTCCTTTGCCCGATTTCCAACACTAAAACAATTATATTGGATAATGTGTCAATTTCCTCTTCTTGCTTTCTAAGAGAAAATATGGCAAGATTTTACACAGAAAATTTAGGGGGTATGAAGATGGCAAAGCTTGTGGATTCAAAGGAAACCATTGCCGTTTTACAGAAGACAAATTTCCAATTCAAAAAACAATTCGGTCAAAATTTTTTAATCGATTCTTCGGTTCTGGAGCATATCTTAAGCTTTTCCGAAATCAATAAAGACGACTTGGTTATTGAAATCGGTCCCGGAATCGGAACTCTTACGGAGGCTCTTTGTGAGAGGGCAGGATTCGTTGTGGCAATTGAAATCGATGACAAGCTGATTCCCATCCTGGAAGAAACTCTTTCCTCCAAGGATAATTTTAAACTCATTCACGGCGATGCATTGAAAGTCGATTATCTTTCCCTTCTGGCAGAGCACAAGGAGTTCTCCTCCATAAAGGTTGTAGCCAATCTTCCTTACTACATCACGACTCCTATCCTGATGGATCTTTTGGAAAAAAGGCTTCCGCTTAAGTCCATCACGGTGATGGTACAGAAGGAAGTGGCGCTTCGTATGAAGGCGGCTCCGGGAACAAAAGATTACGGTGCACTCACTCTTGCCGTGCAATACTATAGCGATCCCGCCATTGTACAGGAAGTGCCGCCGCACTGCTTTATTCCCCGACCAAATGTAAGCAGTGCGGTGATTCATCTAAGCCTACATGAAAAAACACCGGTATCCGTTCAGAATCCGGCTCTTTTATTTAAAACTATTAAATTTTCTTTTATGCAAAGACGAAAAACTCTTGTAAATGCACTTTCTTCCGGATTTCATATAGAAAAAAAAGACCTGCAAGCAATGCTCGGCTCTCTGTCCTATCCGGATAATGTCCGCGGTGAAACGCTCAGTCTGGCAGATTTTGCCCTTATTGCCGATGGAATCGGGGAGTTACAGAAGAAAAGCTAGATCATCCTTTTTGTTATATTAAATACCTCATTTTAATACAGGAGCTGTAGGGTTGTTTTACAGCTCCTGTTCGTTTCTCGGAATCTACGTCTTCGGCAAAAATGCAAAGAAAGCATTGTGTACCGTGTCATATCTTGCCGTAGCATCTTCCTTTTTCATAAGATTGGGAGAACTGCTTCCTCCCAGAATATAGCTGGTAATCTGACTTCCGTTATAGCCGGTGATCAGTTCCCAGTTGTCATCTATACGAATCATAAGCGGGTAACCTTTAGAAGTATAATACAGTGCAGCATTTAAGTTTACTCCGTAAAGATTCAGAATCTCTCCTCCATTGCTTTCGATGCAGCTCCTTAAATCCGGAATTTGAGCAATAAAGTCTGTTACCTCATCTTCTCGAGGCTTCCCTATAATAACACTCGGTCTATCGGTTCTGTTCCACAATATTTCCTGCTTTTCATTCAGAATATAGCCAAAATCATCATACACTGCCGAAATAGCCGTTTCCATATTTTGATAATTTCCCCTGTAATGTCCCAAGGAATAGGCATAAAAAACTGCCTTATCCGTCAATTTACTTTGACTCAGTTCTATTGAACCTGCCTTCTCTATGGAAAATTTCTCCGGATTTTGCATGTTAATCTTTTCTATATTTTTTCCCGGAAGCGGGAGAGTATAGACCTTTCCGAACGCTCCCTGCTGCTTTGCCTCAGGAACAAGCTTGTTTTCTTTCAGCTCCTCCTTATTGGAAAGCACACTGTCCTTTCCGAAGTATGCATATCCGTTTTCATTGTGAGTATATTCGTCAAAACGCAACTGATTTCCGACGATGGAAAAATTGGAAAAATATAAATTCTCTTTCTTGTAAGATAGCTTTTGTTTCAAATCCGGACCGATTATGCGAATTTCCTCCATAGGGATTTCTCCCTGCGGATTCCATTCTTTACCTTGCTCCTTACTCTGCACCCCCAGTACCAAATCATCTTCAATAAATCCGATAACCGAGAATAGCTTATTTTCCTCTGCAATGTTTTGACTCTTATCGGATTTTAAATTCCGAAAGACCACGGTCTGGCTCAACTCGGATTCTCCATTTTTTTCCTCATAGGCCAGATACTGCCCGCCATCGCTGGAGGCAAGTTCCGATTTTTCTAAAGAAGAAGCCATGGTCAGCACTTCAAAGCTGTTGGTATCAATCCCGTAGACCGTTCCTCCATAATACAGGTAAAACATCTTATTTCCTGCATGATAAGAAAGTCTGTTCATGCTTTCTTCCAGTTCCTCTTTATTTTCCTTCAAAGGAAGAAAGAAATTCTCTACTACAGTATTTTCCGAATTGTCATAGGTGTAGAAAACGATGCCCGTATATCCTTCATGTCGTCCTCTGCTGATGTAGCCGTAGACCATAAAGTCTACATCTCCGTTCGTTTTTACATCCATGAGTCGAATGCCGTGAGAGAGAAAATCTCCTCGGAAGCTATCATTTTCTTCCGTAAGATAGCTAAAAATTCGAGTCAGCATTCCCTCGCTATTTAATCTATAAAGTGCATTTCCTTTGGAAAAGGCATAAAATGTCTTATTATCCGAGTATTTTGCCTGCACTCTTTCCGGGCTATCCACGCCCAATAAAATTTCTTTGTCGCTAAAACGAAAGCTTTGTCCGTCAAAGATTTCCGTACTTTGTCTATCGAAGTCCATCAGATAGATTCTCTGGCTGTCATAGCGCATAACAAAATTATCCTCGTTAAAGAACCTTCTTGTATGCCCATTCTGGTCATTCGCCTTAGATGCGTAACGTACCTGAACCAGTCCCATGATCCCATTGATTTCCTTCAGACTGATTTCCGGTTCCCCATCCATAACCATTGCAGTATCACCCCAGGTAATCTGTTGAAAAGAGGAGTGAAGGTTTACATGCGAGAGGTCGGAATTGTCCATCGTATCATCCGATTCCAAATACGTGCTTAGGGATCGTGCCTCCGATTTGGAAAAAGATTTTCGGGTAAAATCTTCTCCCAAACTTAACATTTCTTCTGCCATCTTATCCTTAGCTAAAATAATCCGAGTATAATAATGCAGACTGGTTTCTCCCATATCCAAACTCAGACGAAGTTGGTATTCCTTTCCCTCCTGAATCAAGTTTTGAATGGGAAGAATAATTTTGATTTCCTTGCCCGACTTCTCCAGCTCCGCTTTTCCGTCCTTCTCAATCAGCTCAGATCCGTCCAGACTTCGAATATCATAGTGTGCAGATTCAACGGAAAACTTTTCTGCATCTGCCACAAGGGTTAATTCCCGGTCATAAGGAAGAGCGGCAATACTATCTCGAATACTTGAACCGTCCATTTCCTGATAAAAACCATGCAAAGGATTGATTCTTTTATCTCCCATTTTCACATAAAGGTATGGAAGCTTGGACTCACCCATATTGGCATAAACCCGACTGTTTCTATCCATGGAACGATACGCATGGATAAAATAAAAAAGAAGAGCGACTAAAAAAATGCCGCTCAGAACCAGCTTTCTTGTTCTCCTTTTCGTCCAAAACTTTTTTTTCTTATAAATTCCGCTATTCACGAAGAGTCCTTTCTCAGTCTTTCTTCCTTCTGTAGCCCAGTGCCTCTTCTAAGGCCAGTTTTTCTTCCGCTCCCAACTCCACTGAGGTGCTGCCTTCCACAACTTCCTTGATATACAAGAAGCTGCCCTCCTTGGCATGAACGGAGTTCATCACAAATCCCGTATTATCATAGTTTAATATTGCAAGTGCAAAGGAAAGATTACCTCCCAATCCACTGTAAGCATTGTAACGAATGAGTCCTGACTTCTGAAAAGCGATTCTGTTATTGTTATGAAGAACCTTCAGCATCTCTCTTTGGTCCTCTAAGAGGTCCTCCGACTTTTCTACATGCCTCTGCAATTCTATAAAATAATCTTCCAACGTCTCTGCATCTTTTCCTCTCATAAAATAGTCATATTGTCGATACAGCTTCTTATACTTGGATTCCGCTCTTAGAGCAAAGAGGAGTGCAAGCAGAGAAACCAGCAGAGAAATCAGCAACAAAGCGGGAAGAAACTGTTCTATCATTGTACTTATATTTCCCATTTATCCCTTCGCCTTTCCTTCCAGTAGGACATATATTCTTTCCAAATCCTCTTGGGAATAATATTCAATTTCCAATTTCCCTTTGTTCTCGTTTTTCGGAATGATTTTTACCTTTGTTCCAAGGTTTTCTCTCATTTTTTCTTCCAAATCTTTAAAAATGCTGCTTAATTGTCCGGACAAAGGCTTCTTTTTCTTCTTTTGAACGGTTTGTTCTTGGCTTCTCTTTTCTACTTCTCGAACAGAGAGCTTCTTCTCCACACATTCTCTGGCGAGCGCGAGGCGCTTCTTTCCTTCCGGTATAGCAAGAAGGGCTCTTCCGTGTCCTTCTTTTAACTTTCCCTCACGGATATAGTTTAGAATTTCCTCTTCCAGTTTCAAAAGACGGAGACTGTTTGTTATGGTTGTTCTCTTTTTAGACAGTCTCTCCGCAAGCTCTTCCTGACTCAAATCATATTCCGAAATGAGGCTTTGGTAAGCCAGCGCCTCTTCTACCGCATTCAAGTCCTCTCTTTGAATATTCTCAATAATAGAAACTTCCCTACTCAACTTCTCGTCATAGCTACGAACAAGAACAGGTACCTCTGTAAGTCCCGCAAGCTTTGCAGCACGGAACCTTCTCTCACCGGCAATAATCTCGTAAATCGGACCCTGTTTTTTTACAAGCAGAGGTTGAATAACACCAAACTGCTTAATACTTTCGGAAAGCTCCTTCAACTCCTCGTCGGAGAAACGCTTTCTGGGCTGAGAAGGGTTCGCCTGTATCAGAGAAATCTTTAGAAGTTTTGCCTCCTCTCCACCCTCTTTTTTTTCTATTTTTCCGGGATTCGCAGCAAAAAGGCTGTCTACACCTCTCCCTAGTCCGTGCTTTGCCATAGCTTCTCCTTATAACTTCCTATACTTCTTTTTCCAGAATTTCCCCTGCAAGCTTACGGTATGCATCCGCACCTGTGGAGCCGCCGTCATAGAGGTTAATTGGCAAACCATGGCTTGGTGCTTCAGCAAGTCGCACATTTCTGGGAATTATGGTATTAAAAATTGTTACAGTAAAATGTTCTTTTACCGCACGAACAACATCCTGCGAAAGC
>ERZ773267.535-NODE-535-length-24924-cov-21.201536_pt1 | contig 24924 bp, 28 predicted proteins | sample MGYA00511959_ERZ773267 | MGnify/ENA primary metagenome ERZ773267 (study PRJEB29015, sample SAMEA2738165) | human oral metagenome | biome: human oral; feature: human-associated habitat; material: saliva | place: China | collected 2240 ... | reverse complement strand
CGCCTGACTGGGACGAGCGCCGCGCCTTCGTCCGCGCCCGCGCAGGCGGCAGGTGTGAAGCGCTCCTGCATGACGGCACGCGCTGCCCTGCAGCTGGTGCCGAATGCGACCACGTCGAGCCTGGTGACGACCACCGAGCGGTGAACCTGCAGTGGCTGTGCGCATGGCATCACAAGCGCAAGACTCAGCGAGAAGCCGCGGCCGCCTTAGCAGCAGAGCGGGCACGAAACGCCCCGCGCAAGCGCAAGCATCCCGGCCTCATCGACTAGACCCCCACCAGGGGACCCCCTCCCCCGCCAACACAAAAACCGTCAAGAGCTGTCGTTTTTTGTTTGTACGGGTCTGGGGAAAAAGCGACCAGCGGAAACCGTTGCCGTCTCAACGCAAACGCCGGATGGTGGGGTGAGGGCGCGGGGGAATTTAGAGGGGTGCCAGGGTGCCGTCCTGGAACACATTCTCCGTGACGGTGATGTATCGCCCCTGTGAATAGAACTCGATCCGCTGCCCGCGCCACACGCGCTTGAAGCCTCGCTGCGGGGCGGCCGTGCCCCAGATGTGCAGGCCTCGCCCGGACGGGGAGATTTCGACGTAGGACCCCGCGTAGTACGCGAGGAGAGTCCGTGCAGCCTCGTTGGGGGTGCCGTGCTCGTCCAGGCAGCTGTCGAGGTCGATGCAGCCGATGCCGTCGCCGAGGACGAAGCCGAGGGGTGCGCCGGTGGCGCTCGCGGCCGCGTGAGTGCTCCACGTGCTCGGATCGGTGACAGATGCCCAGCGTCCCGTGCGTGAGCACAGCGGGCGCTTGTCGATGTGGTTGACCCACCGGGGGCGGCTGGTGAGCGCAGCGGGTAGCCCGCTCGCGGCTTCGGCGTGGGCGGCGCGGTGGTGGGCAACTCGGCATCGAGTACTGCAAAAGCGCGCGTCGGAGCGTGCCCATGCTTTGAGCTGACGGCCGCAGTGTTCGCACGTTTTCATGTCTCTTATTGTAACGCTTATTTCGTTGATATTACAGAGGTTTGAGTGGGGGTAATCTGGGTGGCTGGTCGTGGTCCGGCGCCGAAGCCGCAAGGCTCGCGGGCGCGTCGTAACAAGGATCCGCAGGTGCTTCGGATCATCACTGCGCAGCCGGTCGAGCAGCCGTCGCTGCCGGTCATTGAGCATGTCGTTCTCGATGAGAACGGGAAGCCGAGGAAGAAGCGCTTTACGTGGCCAATGGTCACGCGGCGCTGGTGGAAGATGTGGGGGGAGTCCCCACTGTCCGCCGAGTACACGGAGACAGACTGGTCATTTCTGCTCGATACCGCATACCTGCATGCCCTGTATTGGAAGGGCGATTATCGAGTTGCGGGTGAGCTGAGGTTGCGTGTGGCGAAGTTTGGGGCGACCCCCGAGGACCGCGCCAGGTTGCGGATTCAGTTCGCGGTCGCGGACAACCTCGAAGACGACGCCGCCGGGGATGAGGCGGCGCCTGTCTCGTCGAGGTCGCGGAGACGAGCGAAGAAGCTGAGGGCGGTGTAACAGTGCCGTGGACGCCGATCGACGAGGATGATGAGTTCCCGACGCTCGGGTACGACGTCGCGGATTGGATGACCGCCTATCTGCTTACTCCCGATAAGGACGGGGACGAGCAGATCCCGTTCGTGCCCACGCAAGAGCAGCTCGACTTCCTGGTCGCGGTCTACGAGCTGGACCCGACCACAGGCCGCCGCGTCAAGCAGCGTGCGGTGCTGTCGAGGCCTCGTGGCTGGGGCAAGTCGCCGTTTCTCGCGGCAATCTGCTGCGCCGAAGCGCTCGGCCCTGTCCTGTGCGACGGCTGGGACGCTGAGGGGCAGCCGGTCGGTGTGCCCTGGGCGACGCGGCGTACACCAATCGTCCAGGTCACGGCCACAACCGATGACCAGACGGCGAATACCTGGGATCCGCTGCTGGAGATGCTGCGGGGGTCCCCCGCCGAGGATGAGTACGGCATCGACCCCATGGACAGCTTCGTCGCTCTGCGGCGCGGCCGCATCGAGAAGCGCACGTCCTCGGCGACGTCCGTGAAGGGTGCGAAGGCCGTCATGGCGGTCATGGATCAGACGGAGACGTGGCTGCCGGGGAACGGCGGGCCGAAACTCGCGAAGACCCTGCGTTCGAACGCGGACAAGCTTGGCGGATTGACTATTGAGACGCCGAACGCTTACACGATCGGGGAACGCTCGGTCGCGGAAACAACGGCGCGATTCTACGAGCTGTTGAAGGCCGGGAAGGTCAAGAAGGAAGCCGCTCGCGGCCTCTACTATGACCATCGGCAGGCGCCGCTTGACACGGACATCGCGGATCGTGAGTCTCTCATCGAGGGCCTGCGGATCGCCTACGGCGACTCGGCCAAGGATCCGCGTGGCTGCGCGATCCATGATCCAGAGTGCGGGCCCGGCTGGGTGGACCTCGAACGCATCGCCGATAGCTTCTGGCACCCGGATAACGATCCGGCGGACATGTGCGCGGACTTCCTCAACCAGATCAACAGCGCGTCCGATGCCTGGCTGACAATGCCGGAGCTTCGCGCGATCGAGGACCACACGAAGCAGATCAGCTCGACGGAGCCGATTACGCTCGGCTTCGACGGGTCGGAAGGTCGCAAGATCGGCATCGCCGATGCGACCGTCCTGATCGGCTACTCCATCACCCAAAAGCACCTATTCAAGGTCGGGATCTGGACACAGCCAGACGGACCAGCGGGCGAGGGGTGGCAACCGCCGCGCCTGGAGATCGAGCAGACCGTGCGCGAGGCCTTCGAACGGTACAACGTCGTGGGCTTCTACGCGGACCCGTCGGCGGGCTGGGCGCAGGACGTGAAGGCATGGGAGGCGCGCTACTCGCGTCGCCTGCGCGCGAAGATCAGCGCGGCCGAGCCGATCCGCTACCCGCAGCGCAACGTCTCTCAGACGTGCGAGAACTTCGCTCAGCTGCTCTCCGCGATCCACCAGGGACTAATCACCTACGACGGTGACCCGACGATGACAGCGCACTTCCTCAGCGCGAGGAAGTCGCCGCGACAGGCGGGCTACGTGCTAGTCAAGCCTGCGGACGATCAGGACTACTCCAAGATCGACGCGGCCTGGGGCGCGATGTTCGCGTATAAGGCTGGCCTCGACGCGGTCGGTAAGGGCGCGGCCAGGCCGACGGCGCGCCGCGCGCCGCGCCGACTCTACTAACACGCACTGGGGAAGGAGGCCCCACCTCATGACGAAAACGCCCGAGGAGTGGCTCGCCTACCTAACTGCAAAGATGGACAAGGAGCGTCCGCGAACGGACCTCCTGCGTTCGTACACCAACGGGTCATCTCCCCTGCCGGAGATGGGCCCGAATCTCGCCAAGGCGTGGCTGAAGTTCCAGCGCCGTGCGCGCACCAACCCAGGCAAGCTTGTCGTGTCCGCGCTCGCTGACAGGCTCATCCCCAACGGGGTGACAGTAGGAGCCAGCGAAGACAGCCCCGCAGCGCAGGCAGCCGCGCGTATCTGGCGCGACAACCGCCTCAAAGTTGCCTTCTCGGACGCGATCTGGGACGCCGCGACCCTGGGGCGCGGCTACCTCCTGGTCACCCAGGACGAAGACGGCCGCGCATGCGTGACGTATGAGCGCCCGGAGCACATGTATGTGGAGCCGGACCCGGTGCGGCCATGGCGTGCGCTCGCGGCCGTGAAGGTCTGGCGAGACCAGGCGGCTGGCCTCGACCACCTCGTGATGTGGACGCCGGGCCTGCGCATGTCCTATACGCGGTCGGCCTACGACAAGTCGCGACAGCTGATCTCTCGTGTGTCCGGGGACTGGCGACTCGACCTCGGCGGCGTCCAGCCCTTCGAGGGCGTACCACCGGTGGTGGTCCTCGAAAACAGGTTCGGGATGGGCGAATTCGAACATGTCCTGGACCTGATCGACCGCATCAACTGGCAAACGCTGCAGAGGCTGGTCATTATCAGCATGCAGGCGTTCCGCCAGCGAGCGCTCAAGTCTACTGAGGGGTCGGCTGGCCTGCCTGCTGAGGACGAGTCGGGGAATGCGATCGACTACCAGGCGATCTTTGAGCCCTCCCCCGCAGCTCTCTGGGAGCTGCCCCCGGGCGTAGAAATCTGGGAGTCCTCGCAAACACAGATCACAGAAATCCTGAACGCCACGAAGGACGACTGGCGCGAGCTCGCGGCCGAGACGGCAACGCCGATCTCGATCATGCTCCCCGACTCCGCCAACCAGTCCGCAGCGGGAGCTGAGCAGCCCCAGAAGGCGCTCCTCTCCAAGGCGGGCGACAGGATCGAGCGCTTCAAGCCCGCGCTCGCCTACCTCATCGTCAAGGCGCTCGCAGTCGAGGGATACACGCTGGACGAGACAGAAACCGTCGAGGTGCTGTTCGTGCCACCTCACGCGGTGTCTCTCACGGAGAAGTACGCGGCGGCCGTCCAGGCGCGCAATGCTGGCGAGGCTTTGGAGACAATCCAGCGGAATATCCTCGGCTACAGCCCTGAGCAGATCGCTCAGGATAAACAGCGCCGTGCTGAGGAGCAGATCGCTCTGGCGTTCGCTTTGCAGGACCAACCAAAACCAGCGGCCGCGCAGGAGATCGCAGGGATCTAAACAGGTGACGGGGAGGGGGTAGTAGCGTGGCTGACCTGGACTCGCTCAACCGCCTCACTGAGGCCTACGACGGCCAGGTCCATGCAATCCGACAGCAGATCACCGCTTTCGGGCAGGCCTACTGGGACTCGATGCCGCATTACAGGGCCAGCGCCGTCGAGGACATGATTGAGGCGGTCACCCCTAGGGTGGCAGCGGGCCAGATCCGTATAGCGGATTTGACGCGCGCGTACCTCGCCCAGTGTGCCCGCGAACTCGGCTGGAACGTGGTCCTCCCACCCATCGACCAGGACGAGATACGCGGCGCTCGCGGCGTAGACACGCGCGTCGTCTACCGTCGCCCAGCCGTCGACGTGTACACCGCGCTCGCGGCTGGCAAGCCGCTTCCTCAGGCTGCGGCTGAGGGGCGGCTGCGGCTCACGCAGCTGATCGGTGGGGACATGCAGCTGGCGAAGGTGCATGCGTCTCGGCAGTCGATGCGGGGCTACCCCGAGGAGGGCCAGTTCTACCGGCGTGTGCTCACGGGGCGCGAGAATTGCGCCCTCTGCGTGGTCGCGTCAACGCAGCGCTATTACCGTGGGGACCTGCTGCCGATTCACCCGGGGTGTGACTGTGGGGTGCAGCCGCTTCCTCCGGGCCTGGCGGTCAATCAGGTGATCGACGAGGACTTGCTCGAGCAGGTCCACCAGATCACGGCGGACCGTCTCGGTGTCTCTGACCGGGGTGGGCGTACTCCGGATTATCGGAAGCTCTTGACGGTCAGCGAGCACGGCGAGTATGGGCCAACGCTGTCGTGGGCACAGCCCAAGGCCAAGCCTAAGCCCAAGGCGGGGGAGTCTGAGCCGCCTAAGCCGCCCAAGCCACCGAAGAAGACCACAGCACAACCGCCGGACGACTCCGATCGTTTAAAGCGCCTGATGAGCGTTCCTGCCGAAAAATGGCATAAGACGCTTCAGTACGAGGGTGGGGACGTGACGGGGATTCCCGGAGAATTCCTGTATCCGGGGCATGGGGACGGACGGGTGTTCATCCCGGCAGTTTCGGCCAGAAAACCGCCCAGTGAGCATGAGGTGCTCACGGCGCTGCGCCTCGCGGAAGAGGGAATGGATGTGCTGTTCCGCGTTGATTCGCGCGAAGAAGGCGTGAAGAACCCAGACGCGGAAATGAATCAGCAGGTCTGGGAATTCAAAGCACCCACGGGGGAAGGCAAGAACACCATCGACTCGCAGATGAAGCGAGCGGGGAAACAGGCTGAACGCCTGGTCCTCGATCTGCGCCGTAGCAAACTCGACGATAGGGAAGCGATCGGGGATATTCGGCAGGGTATGCAGGGTCGTCATCTTACCCAAGTGATTGTCGTAGATCATGCAGGAAATATTGTCCACATTCCATGAGTGTGGTACCCTAGTGGTGAGGACACTAGGCAGCCCCTTCGGGCAGCCGGGGTGTCCTCACTTCATATAGCTCAAATTCACCGGCCATGGGCGCAATGCCCGGGTCGGTTTTTGATACCCCAACCAGCCCCCAGCCGTAACGGTGTGGGGGCTTTCGTGTACCCGGAATGGGAGGAATCACCATGAAGAACCACCTGAAGCACCGTCCTTACCTTCGCTTCGTCGACGCCCCGTCCGCAGAGGCGGGAGGGGATGCGACGTCCGCGCAGGAAACCCCCGCTGCCACCGCTGAGGATACGGCCCAGCAGGTTGACTGGGAGGCTGAGGCGCGGAAGTGGAAGGAGTTGTCCCGCAAGAATGAGTCTCGGATGAAGGAGAACGCCGAAAAGGCGCGTCTCTATGACGAGGCTCAGGAGCAGGGCAAGTCTGAGCTGCAGAAGGCTCTCGATAAGGCTGCGCAGGCTGAGGCCCGCGCCGCCGCGCTTGAATCCAAGGTGCTGAGGGCGCAGGTAGCCGCGGCGAAGGGCGTGGACGCGGACCTGCTGTCCGGCTCGACGCTGGAGGAGCTGGAAGCGTCGGCGGATCGTCTGCTGGCGTGGCGAGGCGCGCAGGTGCCCAAGGGTGCTCCCGCGACTGATGCGGGGGTTCGTGGTGAGGAAATCAGGGCTGCTAAGCAGCTCACCAGGGATGACCTCAAGAAGATGTCTCCCTCAGAGATCATCAAGGCCCGTAAGGACGGGCAACTGAACAACATCATGGGCATCGCATAAGCGGGCCAAGAAAGGACACGCAATGACTCTGCAGCATTTCATTCCGGAGTTGTGGTCGGCCAGTATCCTTGAGAACTTCCGTCGTGACACGGTGCTCGTCGGAATGGCGAACCGTGAATACGAGAAGGCCTTCACGGCGGGCTCGAAGATTCACATCCCCGGGATTGTGGATATCAGGGTCAAGGATTACAAGACCGGCGCAGTCACTGGGACTGGCGGCGCTAAGGTGCCGCGCACGACCATCCCCGATGCCGTGGAGTCCACGGGCATCGAGATCACCATTGACCAGGAGAAGGCGTTTGACTTCCTGGTCGACGACATCGACGCCGCGCAGGCGAACCAGTCTCTCGACGAGTACACCAAGTCGGCGGCGGCAGCACTCGTTGAAGACGCGGAGACCTTCCTCACCGCGATGCTGGCCTCCAAGGGCACGGCGGTGACGGGCATCGCAAACCCGACGAACTGGGAGACAGCCTACGCCGCGATCCTGAAGCTGCGCGGCAAGCTCTCGGCCGAGAAGATCCCCGCCATGGACCGCGTGCTCCTGATCAACGCGGCCTTCGAGGAGTTCCTCCTCTCTGACGGTTCGAAGCTCACCAGCTTCGACAAGTCGAACATGGTCGCTGGCCTCCGCGAGGCGACCATCGGTCGTCTCCTGGGCTTCGACGTGGTCACGAGCCCCTGGCTCGATAACACGAAGCCCATGGCGGTCGCCTTCCACAAGCCGTCCGTGGCCTACGTGTCCCAGGTCGAGAAGACCGAGAGCATGCGTGCCGAGCAGACCTTCGCGGATCGAGTCCGTGGCCTGCACGTCTACGGCGGCGCGGTTCTGCGCCCCAAGGCGGTTCAGGTCTTCAAGGCCTCGTGATGAAGGTCAAGGGGGCAAACGGGATCGTCTTTGAGCTCGCGGACGAGGTCGCCACGGCAATGATCACGGCGGGCATCCTCGAGGAGGCCGTGCCCGGCAGTGACCCGCCTGAGCAGGAGCCCGCCAAGAAGTCCAAGAAGTAAAGGAAGTGCGAACATGAGCGCACCTCTCGTCGACCTCGAGGACATTGAGGCGGCCCTCGGGCGTACGCTCAGCGACGAGGAGAAGCCTCGCGCTCTCTTCGTCGCGGACAAACTCTCTGAGGCGTTCAGGCAGCGTGCGCGTCAGTCCTTCACGGTCGAGACGTATGTACATCGCTTGAAGGTGGACGCCGGTGGCAGGGTGTTCCCCACCCGGGCGCCTCTCGTGGAGGTGCTCGCTGTCTTCACTGACGAGGGGGCGCCCGTCGCGTACGAGAAGCGGCATGGGTTTCTCTTCGTGCGAGCGTGGTGCAGTGACTTCGTGGTCGTCACCTACACGGCGGGTCTCACCGAGGTCCCCGTAGCGGTGAGACTCCAACTCGCTGACAGCGCGCGCCGCATCATGTCGATCGACGCCGCCGCAGCGCACGGAGCCATGCAGGCAACGGACACGACCGGCCCATTCACCCAGACCAGGCAGTACGCCACATGGGCGGTGGGCGGTCAGGCGCTCCTCTCCCCCGACGACCAGGCGCTCGCGGACTCGTACCGTCCGCGCAGGGCCGGGCACGTGTGGGTGATGGGGGGTGCCTGAGGTGATGGAGGAGTGGAAAACCCCGATTCAGGTCGAGGGGCGCGTGCGCCGCGACGAGGACGGTTACCTCGTCGAGGAGTCTGCGTCTCGCCTCATCGCGGGGTGCCTGATCGCCCCGGGGCAGTTCACGGTGCCGGGCTTGCTTGATCAGGCAGCCTCGCAGAGGGCCGACGAGACCGCGACGCTCTACCTACCTCGGGGAGTGACGCTCAGCGTCGGGGACGTCGTCCGTGTCCCGGCTGAGCATCCTCTCGGCGGGACGTGGAGGGTGGAGGAGCCGTCCTCGCCGTGGCCGCGCGGTACGGCGGTCGTGATCTCACGGAGGTAACAAGTGGCAGTCAAACTTGTCCGCAACAATCTGTCGATTGAGGCGCTCCTACAGTCCGAGGCGATCAGTCGCGCGATGGTCAGTGAAGCCGAAGCGGTGCGCGCGGCGGCAGCAGCAGCGGCCCCGAAACGGGACCGCGTGCTAGCGGAGTCGTACAAGGTCGAGGCCGTGATGGCGGAAGTGCCGACGCGCCGAAACGGCACGTCACGCAGAGCTGCAGGCCGAGTCACCAATGATGCACCGTACGCAGTGCCCGTCGAGTTCGGCCACTTCACCAAGGATGGGCGCCGCGTCCCGGCCCAGCGCACGCTCGGGAAACTCGCAGGTTCCAAACGAGCGAGAGGGAGGGGCAAGTGACGTACACGGATCCCGTTCAAGTACTCCGGGACGCGATCACCCGGGCGACGGGGGTCAAGACGGTGCGAGTACTCCAGGAGGGAAGCCTCCCGGACACCTGGCCGCTGCCGCTCGTCCACGTCTACGCGATCCAGAGCCAGGACCTCGATTACGAGCGTGTCTCCTCGATCGCCGTCGACGTGTACGCCAAGACCCCCACGGGTCCCGGTGGCGTCGGTGCGGAGGCGCTCGCGGACCAGGTCGCGGCCGCTCTGGCGGCGCGTCCAGTAGTAGGCGCGTCCGGCTGGGTTGACACGGTCGACGTGTCATCGCGGCTGGGCGTTCGCGCCGCGTATGGCGTCGTTGAGGTGGTGGGCCTCAGCGTTGATGCCACTCACAGGCCCACCGACTGACTGAAAGGAGAAGGGTGTGGCTACGACCACGATTGAGGCCCTGAAGAAGAGGTATAACAAGTCGAAGAACGTGCGCAAGGCGCTTAACGTTCTGGCGTTCGTTGCGCCGCTGACGGCGGCTGTCCCGGATGCCCTGACGGATGCTGGGGGCGCTTTGAAGGAAATTCCGGCGGGGTGGACGCCGCTCGGGATTTTCACCACCGATGGTGGTGAAATCACGCCCGATGTGACCGTGGACGACGTCGACGGCCTGGGATATGCGGAGCCTGTGCGCTCTGACCTCACGAAAGCAACAAAGACGATCAAGCTGAACGTCTTTGAGCTTTTCCGCAAGGAGATGCTTTCCTTGACACATGGCATTGACCTCTCGCAGGTCAAGGCGAACGCGACCACGGGCGAGACCGTCTTTGATGACCCGCTCCTCCCTGCGATCCCGGAGAAGCGCCTCCTGATCATCGCGGCCGACGGACCGGCAGACGAGGAATGGCTCATGGGCTGGTGTTTCACCAGGGCCAAGCTCGTCTCCATGCCGACGATCCCCCTGAAGGCGACGGACCCGATCAAGGGGGACCTCGAGTTCAAGGCTTTCGCCGACGAGACCGTGGGCACGGCCTGTCGTAATTACTACGGCGGCTCGGCAGCGATCAAGCACCGGGATATCACGGGATTCGAGGCCGCATGAGCTGCGGGCACGGCTGGGGCTGTTCTCCCCCCAGCCGTGCCCGCCAACCTCCAGTGGAGAACACAGACACGAGAAGGCAATAGGCATGAAGACGAAGACATTCCAGAAGGAAATCGTAACGGCCGACGGGGAAAAGCTCGTGCTCGAGCGCACCACCGACGACCCGGCAGACGCGGTGACTCTGCTTGCCCAGGGATGGGCAGAAAAGACGCTGGCGACGCTGCCCGAACCCCCCGCCAGTACCAAGCCCCGGCCCAACAACTGAAAACCGTCGCAAAGGAGAACACAAAATGTCCGATAAGATCACGCCGACACTGACTCTCGCGGGCCTGAACAAGCTGGACGGCGCAGCGGAGGCAACGCCGTTCACGTTCGGCCTCGCCGACAAGATCATCACGTTCCCGGACCCGCTGGGTCTCTCTCCTGAAGAGGGTGAGGCCCTCCTGGTGGACCTCACCGGCGGTAAGCGGGCCACGGAGATCATCAAGAACTGGCTGAGCGAAGAGGACGCAGCAATCGTCCTCAAGCGCCTGAATCTCCGCCAGATGGTCCTCCTCATCAAGGCCGCCTCTGGCCACTACGAGGCGTCGCTAGGGAACGCGGGGGAAGGGCGCGCCTCTACGACCGACTAGCGCGGTACGAGAGGCAGATCGTTGCGGACTTAGCGGAGCAGGGCTGGGACACCTATGCCCTGTTCCGCGCACGCCGCTACCGGTTCCTGCTCACGCTAATCGACGCGCTCCCGCCGACGAGCAGGACAGTAGCGGCGATGCTAAACGACCCAGAGGTCGCGCTAGAAACCGCTCGCGCGCTCGCCGAAGCCGAGGACGACGACTCGACGGAGGCACAGCTACGCTCCCAAACACCAGAGGTGAGAGTCCTGCAGGACATTTACGACCTGCTCGTCTCCGCTTTTGGGGGCAAGGAGACCTACCCCAGGCCTGAGAGCCTCACCGAGATCGCACTCGACGAAGCGCGAACAGAAGTCCGAGACGCCAACGCGCGCCGGGCGCTCGCGGCTCTCATGCCGGGGTGGAGTCCGCAAGAAAACTGAATAACTACTACCTAGGAGGTCTGCGTGACTGGCGTTTATCAGGCCGGAACGGTCTACGTCGATGTTGTGCCCTCGATGAAGGGCTTTTTTAAGAGCATCGAGAACGCGACGGCCGCGCAGATCCCCCAGGTGGCCGCCGACGCTGGCAAGAAGTACGCGGAGAAATTCAAGGAACAGGTCTCTGCCTCGGGCAAGGACCTCGCCGCCGCGATCGCCGACCCGCTAGGCAAGTCCACGGCACGCCTTCGTCAGGAGGCCGCCAACACTGGTGCGGCCTTGCAGGAAGCGCACGCACAGGTTGCTAAGTCAGCGTCGGCGCTCGCGAAGGCACGCGGCGAGGAGGAGACCGCGGCGACTGCGGTGGAGCGCGCGGAGCGTGCGCTCGCTGCAGCGCGCTCCAGCTCATCTGCTGACTCGGCGGCTGTCGCTCGCGCGGAGTCGGCGCTGGCCTCGGCGCGCGAGGCGTCGGCTGCAGCGAACCGGAAGGCCGACCAGGCCACGGCTGACCACGCGGACGCGCTGAAGAAGGAGAAGGTCGCGTCCGACAGCGCTCGCGTGGCGACCGAGGCCCTGGAACAGCGCATCGCAAAGGCACCCACCGGGTGGGAGCGTTTCACGACCTCGCTGAAAAGCTGGGTACGTGAGGCTGACAACGTCGAGCGTGAGGCTCACGAGGTTGATTCCTCTCTTGGGCGTGTAGGCTCGGGCGTCTCATCGCTCGGCAGGTTCGTCACGTCGGCGCTCGGTCCGCTCGCGCTCCTGGGTGCGGCTGTTGGCATCGGTGGTTTCGCGTCCGAAGCGATCGCCGCGTCCGACGCGACAAACAAGTTCGCGGATACGCTGCGGTTCGCGGGCATCGATGATTCCAAGATCAAGGAACTGGGAGCCTCCGCTCAGGAGTACGCCGACCGCACGGTCTATGACCTGGCGGATATCCAGGGCATCACCAGTCAGCTCGCGGCCAACGGCGTGGACGGCTTCGACCGTCTTGCCGAGGCCGCAGGAAATCTCAACGCAGTCTCCGGAGGCACGAAAGACACCTACAAGAGCCTCGGTCTAGCAATTGTCCAGGTCAACGGCGCAGGCAAGCTCCAGACGCAAGACTGGAATCAGGTGGCCAACGCCATTCCAGGCGCGTCCGGCAAGATCCAGCAGGCGCTCGCGGACATGGGGGCTTACACGGGGAATTTCCGTGAGGCTCTCGCGCAGGGGCAGATCTCCGCTGAGGAGTTCAACCAGGCGATCCTGGGACTCGGTTTTGATGACGTCGCGGTCGCGGCGGCCTCGGATGTGTCGCGAATCGAGAACGCGGCCGGTAACTTGCAGGCGACGATTGTCGGTGGCTTCAAGGACATGATCGATCTTGCGAAGCCGCAGCTCACGGAGTTCATGACGTGGCTGTCTGACACGCTCGGCGCGGGCTTCGATTGGATTAAGACGACGGCGGTGCCGTCGATCCAGGGCATCTGGGATATCCTCGCCAACGGGAACTTCTCGGGGCCGATCTTCGGCCTTGAGGAGGACAGCGGCCTCGTTGACTTCCTGTTTAATCTGCGTGATGCTGGCCTGGCTGCGTGGGAGATGCTCAAGTCGGGGTGGGATGCGGCGACGAACCTTGCGTCTGCGTTTGCGCCGCTCGCCAAGAGCGTGTGGGACCTCGTGTCCTCGTTCGGCGGTGACGGCCCGTCGGTGATCCAGCAGACTGCGGACGCGCTAAAGAGCGTGTTCGACTGGGTCGCGGCGAATACGGACGTAGTCGCGCCGTTGATTGTGGCGGTGACCGCCGGAACGGCGGCGTTCAAGGGCATGAGCGCAGCCATGGGAGCGATTAACGCCGTGAAGGCGGCAGGCGGCCTCCTGCAGTTCGTCAAGGCCACGAACTTGGCGAAGGCTGCGCAGGCAGCGTTCAACGTCGTGGCGGGCCTGAACCCGATCGGTGCGATCGTCACTGCGCTCGCCGCGCTCGTCGCGGGCCTCGTCTATTTCTTCACGCAGACGGAGACGGGACGCAAGGCCTGGGCGGCGATCACGGAGGCGTTCTACTCCTTCGTTGACTGGATTAGCTCGGTGTGGACGTCCACGATGGAGTCGATTTCCTCGTGGTGGACGGGTACCTGGGACGGCGTCTCTGGCTTCTTCTCGACCTACGTCGTTCAGCCCATGCAGACAGCATGGGAGGCGATCACTGCTGTCTGGGACGGAATCGTTACCGTCTTCAAGACAGCTTTTGCAATCATTGTCGGAATCGTCCTCCTCCCAATCAAGCTCTACATAGAGGCGTGGGTGGCGATTTTCACGTGGGCGTATGACACTGTCATCAAGCCCGTGTGGGACGCGATCTGCCAGGCGTTCACGTGGGCGTATGACGCCGTCATCAAGCCTGTGTTCGAGCAGATCGCCGCCACGTGGCAGTGGATCGCGGGGATCGCAACCGAGGTCTTCACGGGGATCGTGTCGTTCCTGCAGGGCGTGTGGGACGCGATCTCCGGCGCCGTGTCAGCGGCATGGAGCGGGATCGTAGCCGCCGTGACTTGGTACATCAACACTGTGTGGAGCGTCGTCTCATCGGTGTTCACGACAGTCGCGGGTGTCGTCTCCATCGTCTGGAACGGGATCGCCTCGACGATTTCGGGAGTGTGGGAGTCTATTAAGACGGCCGCGAAGGCGGCGGTCGACTGGGTCTACAACAGTGTCACCGGAGTGTTCACGTCGATGTCGTCGAGCGTGTCCTCGACCTTCGACGGTATGAAAACCGCAATCGAGACGGCCTGGAACAAGGTCAAGGGCGTCGCGGCCAAGCCGGTCAATTTCATCATTGACACGGTGTACACGAATGGCCTGAAATCGCTGGTTGAGACGGTCGCCTCGAAGATCGGCCTGTCACTCACTCTCCCGACGGTCCCTCGGATCGCCGAGTACGCCGGTGGCGGCATCGTCCCGGGTTACAGCCCGGGGCATGACACGATCCCGGCGATGCTCTCCCCGGGCGAGGCAATCCTTGTCCCCGAGCTCGTGCGCCAGATCGGGCCGAGCCGCATCATTGCGGCGAACTACGCCGCGTCGAAGCGCCGCCCCGGCGGCTCCCCCGGCAAGGCCCCTGCGGGCTTCTCCGGGGGCGGTATCGCTCATTTCGCGGGCGGCGGCATCGCGGGCTGGTTCGCCGACGCGGCGAAGGGCGTCGCGGACTTTTTCGCAGACCCCCTCGGCTCCGTCGCTCAGCTCATCACCGAGCCAGTGCGTGCACTGATGAAGGGCATCGCCCCCGGAGTCATCGGCGAGCTTGGCGTCGGCGGCGTTGAAAAGCTCCTGAGCGGCGTCGGCGATTTCTTCAAGAAGAAGTCTGAGGAGTCCTCCTCTGCCGGTCTCGTGGGCGCCGCAATGCGGGCGGTCCAGATGGGCGTCCCCTACGTGTGGGGTGGATCTGCTATTCCTCCGGGCCTGGACTGTTCAGGCCTGGTCTACTGGGCCGCGCAGCAGCTCGGCCTGGGGTGGCCGCGTCTAACCGCCGCAGGCTACCAATCTGGATCGACACCCGTGCCATGGTCGTCCGCCGCGCCAGGTGACCTCCTCTTCTGGGGGTCGCCAGCTCATCACGTCGCGATCTACGCGGGTGGTGGCCAGATGGTCGAGGAACCCAAGCCGGGCCTCAACGCCCGCAAGATCGGCATCTGGGGATCACCGACCGTTGGCCGTTACGGCGGAGCCCGCAAGTACGATCGCGGCGGGTGGCTGCCCTCGGGAGTCACGGCGGCCGTCAATCAGACTGGCGCGCGGGAGGCGATCCTCACCGCCCGCCAGTGGGCCGACGTGTCCGCGCTCGCGGCAAGTGGCGCGGCCTCTGGTGTCTCGCTCGAGGGCGCGCAGGTGAACCTCATCCTCGATGACGGCGCGCAGTTCCGCGCCCATGTCGAGACGGTCGCCGTCGGAGTACTCGCACACCGCAAACAGCTGATCGGGAGGAGTCGCTAAGTGGCTAGGACAAACCTATGTCCAAACCCCAGCTTTGCCTACGGCACACGGGGATGGGCAAACTACCTCCCATCAACGATCAGAGCCGGGACAGACCAAGGCCCCTGGGGCGACCACACCAGGCAGTCTCCGGGGTATCTAGCGGTCGACATCCCTAACCATCTCCAGGGCCAGGTGGCGACTCCAGGATTCGTGCAGGTGGAAGGAGGGCAGGCGCTCGCGGTGTCTGCCCTCCTTCGCACAAGTCCGGGCATCGCAGTGACTGTAGAGCCAGAGTGGACGATCAACGGAAAGACGAGCGTAGGCACAGTCCCCTCACTGCTGGCCTCCAGTGCAGAGGGGACGCGCCCAACATGGTCATTTACAGCACCAGCAGGCGCTACGGCATGCCGTATCAGGTTCGGAGTCCGAACAGTCTCCGACGCCGAGGCTGGTTCGCTCCCGGGATGGGTTCACCTCGACGACGTCATGATCACCACCGCACCGACCGTGGACGAGGCGATCACCGCCGCCGCCGAGTTCTTCGACGGCGACACCCCACAGCGCCGCATCGGATACAGCCGCCGAGCACTCACCCACGAGTGGGTCGGCGCTCGCGGGTTGTCAGCATCTCGCGAGGTTGAGGCAGAGCTGGGTATGACGGAGGGGCCGGTAGCTGTCGTAGATGGCGGCAGGGCTCCACGAGTACAGGTCATCATTCCAGCAAGGCTGGCACCGCTGGGAGCGGTCTGCCATGTCGAGGGCGTAACGGAAACGGGTTTCACGTGGACGCCGCGCGGGGGTGCGTGGACCGGAGGAGGGGTCCAGCGGGTAATCGGAGACCCATTGGCCCCCATCAATGTGGATATCCGATATAGGTTAACGACGTCAGCGGGGGTGTTCGTCGAGTCGGATCCAGTGCGGCGGTCATGGGATGGGCTGTCACTAATGACTGATACGGCGGGCGGGAAGCCCGTGAACCTGCTATGGCAGGGCACGGACCAGCGCGAGTTGAAGCCACGGGTTACTGAGCACGAGGTGCCGGGCAGATCAACCCCGCTGGTGGTGTACGCGCCGACGGTAGGCGCGGGGACAGTGTCGGTGACGGCGCGGACAAATATGCGCGATACGTCTGCGCTGAAAGAGCTGCTGGGGTCTCCGACGCCAGCAGCTCTGTTCCACAACCCGGCGCGGTGCCTGCAATGCATGCTGGGTACGTGTGACGTTGACTTGGTCACGGTCATGGCCGTGACGTCAGTGTCAATGGAGCGTGCGCCGCGTCTTGATGTGGCTGAGCGGACGTGGGCGATCAAGGGCACAATCGTCGGCCTGCCGCAGCCAAACACGCAACTAGCACTGTCAACATGGGCAGACTTCGACGCCCGGGCGCTCACATGGAATGGGCTTGATGCTCGACGGTGGTCGTGGGAAAAGTTCGACCGGACACTGTGGCAGGAGGAACCGTGAGCGTAATTGCCGACGCGGGTGCGCGTATTCCAGACGATGTCTTGACGTCGGCATACGCGATGGAAGCCACCGTAGAGTCGTGGCTTGGTACAGAGTTTCTGGGGTCAGTGCCCGTCGAGGACGGGTCTGTCGCGTGGGACGCGAGTCAGCAGGTTCAGGGCTCGCTCTCGCTCACTGTGCCGCGTGTAGGGGCAGTGGAAAACGAGGATTGGCGGGATTGGGACCCGACCGATCCGCGGCACCCACTTGCCTGTTACGGACAGGTTCTGCATGTGTCTCTGACGGTCAGTTCGGTGCTCAGCGGGGACTGGTGGACGATCCCCATCGGGCGCTTCCTCATCACGGCGGTGGAGCCAGGCCCATCGACCGTGAGGGTCACAGGCAAGAGCCTCCTCCAACGACTGGAGGAGGACCGGCTCACCGAGCCGATGGCTCCTGACCCGGCGGGGACGCTCGCGTCTGAGCTGCGTCGACTTGTCGGCTCCCGGATGGGCCTCATCATCGACCCTGCGCTGAGGGACTATCCGTGCCCATCAATGACGTGGGGCGAGTCGCGTATCGATGCGATCTACGAGATCGCGCGAGCGTGGCCAGCCTCTGTACGCGAAGGCGGGGACGGCATTCTGTACCTGTCCCCGCCGGTGGCTGACCCAACCTCGCGCCCGCAGCTACGCCTCACAGACGGAGAAGCAGGCACGGTCGTGGGAGTGGCGTCCTCAGTCAGCCGGGACAAGATTTACAACAGAGTTGTGGCGCGCGGCCAGGAAACGTCAGATGAGGGGGCACCGTCATTTCAGGAGGTCGCAGATCAACTGACGGGGCCGATGCGCGTTGACGGCCCGTACGGCGTCGTGCCGCGCTTTTTCTCATCCCCGCTGATCACATCGGCGGTGCAAGCCAAAAAAGCAGCGGAGGCGATGCTGGCTGACGCAACCCGTAAGAAGGTCAAAGTACCCGTCGAGCACGCCCCGGATCCAAGAATCCACCTGGATGCGCATGTAGAGGTATCCACGCAGCCGGTAGAGGCCGCGCAGACGAAAACGCTGTGGGGCCTTGTCGCCGCGTACGAAATGCCTTTGACGTACAGGGGCATGCAAAAGACGGAGCTGGAGGTCTCGCAGTGAGCCGTGTGATGGATCTGCTATCGACAGCTCCTGATGATCTGCCACCACGATACGGCTCAGACAGGTCAGCTACAGCGATCGGGCGCGTAGTACGCCTCGATGACGGCGGTCGCTCAGTCGTGGTGAGTCTTTTCGGGGGACCTCCCGTCCAAGTGCCGGCCACCGCTGTGAACTGGGCGGGCGTCGAGACAGCGCACGTCCTCATCGACCAGGACACGGGCCGTCCGATTCATGCGCTAGGTCCTGCGCCGAAGCCGGAGACGCCACTGCTCGAATGGGTGCCGCCCACTTCCCCGCCGCAGTCCGCTCGTGAGGCGGTTATCCCCGCACAGTGGGTGGGAACGTGGGACGGCACGGCATGGACTCGCTACGGCGGCGGGGGCGCATGGCAAGGAAAATCCCCAGCGGGCCGAGCGTTACGCGGCCTGGCGCTATTTGGCCGACAGATAGAAGCCCTCGGGCGCATAGACATCCGATCAGCGGTACTGACCCTCAGACCGGCGCCGTCTGCGATCCCCTGGTCGGTGCAAGTTGGTGCAGCAACATACACAGATGCTGGGCCGGGCACTGTAGGGCCGACAGTCAGCGCTCCCGTGCAAGTCGGAGTAGACCTCATCGAAATTGACGTCATGCGTCTGGCTGAATCCTTGAAAGCCCCGGAAATGGGGATCGCGCTTCTAGGGGCAGCCTACGGGGGCGTTAAGCAAGGCGGGGACTCGCTGAGTCTCCGCCTGGAATATATGCAGGAGGAGAATGCATGAGCTACATCGATCAGCGCGGGCACCGCGTACCGTCGCCGACGGACCCTGCGCAACGCGCCGATTTGACGGCGCTCTCCCTGTCGATTCCGTCTATCAAGACGGTGGCATCCGAGACGGCTGCCGCGCAGTACATCGCCGCCCTGCAAGGTGCAGGCGTGCGGATGACAGACAGCGATCCGGCATTCGTGTACAGGCAGGATCAGGGCAGTCTACAGGCGTGGAATGGCCGCGCCTGGACAGAAATCGGCGGGAAGACATACCCGTGGGAGTCTCTCGTCGTGTCGTCCGGGTGGGGAGTAGGCGCTGGCCATAACCCACGGATCTGTATGCGCGCCGGCGTCGTGCAGATCTCAGGAGTCCTGATATCGGCGGGAGGGGATCATGATGATCTGCTCACGATACCCGCGAAATTCAGGCCATCGCAGGAGCAGTTTATCGGTCCTACCGTAACAGGCGGTGGCGCAGATTTTGACCCGACCTACGCCTATCTGCGGATCAGATCCAACGGATCGCTGAGCATCAAGGGATACTCAACAATCCGCAGCGGGCACGGGTGGATCGTTCCCGTTTCGGCCACCTACGTCCCCTGGTAATCCGCCAGGGGACCCGCATCAAGCCCTCGAGGACCAGCCTCGGGGGCTTTCCCGTACCAGATGAAAGGAGCGACATGGGGCAATACACGCCCGCTCATTACTACGAGGGGAGGAACGCGGATCTCCGCCTCATCGTGATCCACACGATGGAGGCCCCCGAAGGCCCGCAGACGGCGGAGAACATCGCCGCCTACTTCGCCACCGGCGCTGTCGTCGCGTCGGCGCACGCCTGCGTCGACCAGGACAGCGTCGTTGTGTGCCTGCCGCCGACAGCGACAGCATTCGCCGCACCCGGCGCGAATGCTGATGGGTATCAAATTGAGCATGCGGGCTACGCGTCTCAGGACGGCGAAGGCTGGAACGACGCAGAGTCCCAGTCCATGCTCAAGCTCTCCGCAGCTCACGCGCGCGAGATCGCGCTCGCGGCGGGGATTCCGCTCAAGCATCTGACGAATGCTGAACTCGCCGCAGGCGAGGCCGGATTCGTCGGTCATAACCAGGTGTCCGACGTCTACAAGCGGTCGGACCACTGGGATCCGGGCCCGCAGTTCCCGTGGGCCCAGTACATGGCCCTCGTCAACAACGACGAGGCCGAGACAGAAGAAACCCCAATCGTCCCTGAGGAGGACACAGTGCATTTCATTCGTTCGCGCCAGACTGGAACGATCTATGCAATTACACCGACCGATGTCGTCGCGATGACATCGGCGAAGGTGTGGACCGATATGGTCAAGGCCTACGGCCTGGCCAACGCATATGAGGTGTCGCTTGATGACGGCGACATCGCCGGGATCGCCGCCGACGCCGCCGCACGTCGCGCGCGCCTGGTCGCTGAGGTCGCCGCGACTGTCGGCAGCATCGACCCGGCGAAGCTCTCCGAGTCTTTGGCTCCGGCGATTGTCCCGCCGCTCCTGTCGGCGCTCACGTCGGCGGGTGCGGCTGGTCTGACGCCGGAGCAGGTGCGAAACGCGGCCGAGGAGGCCGTCCGCAGCGTGTTCGCCGACGCCGCGAAGGAGGGCTGACCGTGAACGCCCTTCTGCTCGGACTGCAGTCTGATCCGTTCATCACCACCGTGGTGATCGGCCTGATCTGGCCGATCATTCAGGCGGCGCTGGACCGACCGTGGTGGACGCGTGCCCGCCGCGTCGCTCTCCTCGCGATCGTCGCAGGCCTTGTCACCGTCGGAGTTTGGGTCTCTGGATCCTATCCGGCCACCTGGCAGCTGCTGACCTCGCAGCTGACGGTCTTCCTCGGCACGGCCTGGTCTGTCTACCAGGTCCTGGCGGCGATCCGAGTCAACGGAGTGAGCCTCCTGGACTGGGTTGGTGCGCTCACTCCCGGCGGTCAGTCTCTGGAGGAGCTGACCGGCGCTACGGTGCCAGCCGATGATTGATATCGTCGCCGACCCGCAGGTCGTGGCCGCGCTTGTCGCGGCGGCGGTAGCCGTCATTGGTGCTGCCGCCGCGGCAGTCGTCGCGGGCCTGCGGTACGTCGGCCGACGGTTTGACGCGCGCCTCGCGCACATCTCGGCGACAGCGTCGGAGGCGCGCGACGCAGCGCAGAGCGCCGATAAAGAGATACGAAACAACCACGATACGAACGTAAGGGATGATCTTGATCGGGCGATAGAGACTGTCTGGGTCGTATCGGACCAGATCGGAGCGCTCACGGCGCAGATGAAGGAGCTGCGAGATCAAGGCAAAAACATGGTCGAAAAGCTCGAAACGCAGGAGGAGAGACTTGCGGACGTACAGGCCCGTGTCGGCCGCATCGACGAGCGCGGGTCAAAGATCGCCGACGAGCTCCACGATGAGCGGACATCGCGTGAGGCCGCGCAGCGGACAATCGACGAGCATGCGCACGACGCGCACGCTCGTCTTCATGACCGCCTCGACCGGCTACAAGAGAGGGTGGAGAAATGGGAACAGCTGTAAATGGCCGTGTAACACGCCTGGACGGAACGTCCGAGACCACGGCGTACCTGACAGCGACGCTCGCGCTCCCGAGCGGGGAAACAACCGCGATCCTGGCAGGTGGGCCTGTCAGCCGGGGCGCGGACATGAGCGGCAGGATCGCACTGCCCCTCGACATCAAGACCGAGACGCGAGTGCGCCTACGCCTAGCCGTGCCGGGGCGGACGCTGCGGGAAGCGACCGTCACCCTCAAACCAGGCGTCGTCTACTCGCTCGAGAGTGTGTTCTCGGGCGACCAGATCCCGGCGCCCTCGCCGTCTCCGACGCCGGGCGTGGAGATCTCCGGCGACGGGGATACCGCGACCATCAGCGGCGTCGTCTCCGGCGACGGAGACACAATCACGTTCGGAGGCTAATCATGGCAAATACGGTGCTCTACACGAAGAAGGGCGCTGACAGGGCGATCGCGCTCGCGATCGCTCCCCTTGCGACGAGGGCGGACCTCGAGGGGCTGGCCACCAAGGCCGAGGTCGCTAAGGCCGCGGCGGGCGGCAAGATTGACCTCACCGAGTACGCCAAGCGCACTGACCTCGCGGACCTCGCCACCAAGGCCGAGATCGCGGGGTACGCGACGTCGAGCCAGGTCGCGGACCTGCCGACCCGCGCCGACCTGGCGGGCCTGGCCACCAAGGCTGATGTGGCCGACGTCGCCCACACGTCCGACCTGGCGGGCCTGGCCACCAAGGCTGAGCTCGCCGGGTACGCCACTAAGTCTGACGTGGCGGGCGTCGCCCACGCGAGTGACCTGGCGGGCCTGGCCACCAAGGCAGAACTCACCGAAGCTCTGAAGCGCGTCGGCATCACCGTGTGCTCCACGGAGGCCGAAGCGCAGGCGCTGCCGGACGGCACGCTTTACTTCCTTGTCTCCGGGGCGTCCCCTGTGCCGTCCCCAACTCCCGGCCCCGTCCCTGAGGCTGGCCCGCGCGTCGTGACTGCAGCGGCCGGGCAGGTCGTCGGACAGACCGTGACGATCAAGGTCGATGGCCAGGCTGGAGACAAGATCGTGATCGGCCTGAACGAGAAGGCGCAAGGGACGCCGGCGGACCTGACCGTGCCGCAGGGCTGGGACCAGCTTGTCGCCCCGTATTGGGTCGGGACGATGCGCGCCGTCGTCATCGCTGGCCCGTGGGCACCTACCGTCACGCTAACGATGAGTCAAAACGCGGAGATCGGCTGGGCAGCCGCCTCTATCCGAGGAGCCTCCACGATCGAGGCCGGCAACGTCAAGAAACGCCAGGCCCCGCCGACCGAGACCACGACATGCACGGCCCCCGCGCTCGCGGGCGAGGGTGTGGTGCTGGGGTTTGCGTTCGAGCGGACGAGCGCAGTTGAGTCCTCGGAGCAAGTGTCTGTCTCTGCGGGGTGGGAAAAGCTGGCCTTCGCGGCTCAGGAAGGCCTCAACTACCAGACGGTGACGTTGGCGCGCCGCACGTCCTCGCAGCCAGCGGACCTCGTTGTCACGTATCCGAACCAGCAGGGCTCTAACGGCCTTGCGGTGCAGGTGATCGCGCATGCCTGACCTAGTCGTTTACGAGCGTCGGCGTTCAGGTGGTGATAGGCCGGGTGTCGTGCGAGTGCGTCGCCGCGCAGGTGGCGATGTGAGCCTATCGAGGCGTGCTCCGTCGACGCCAGTGACTCCCGCAGGTGAAGACGCCGTCGCGCATTTCCTAGCGGCGCGCCCGTTCTACATCAGTCACCGGATGGGCGGCACGGAGTACCCGGAATTCACGCAGGCTGGGCTGGATGCGTCGCTGCGTGCTGGGTTTAAGGCGCTCGAGTTGTCCGTGAGACGGTGTGCCTCGGGGGAGTTCGTCGCTATCCATGATTGGAAGACGTCGAGGACGGTGCCGGGCACGGACTACCAGATTTGGAACACCCCGTGGTCGACGCTGCGCACGCTCCGCCAGGCGTCGGGTGGCTTTATGCGCCTGACGGATATCGTCAATCAGGTGCCTGATGACATCGTGCTCGCGATCGACCACAAGACAACGTCAGCCGAGGATCAGCGCAATCACGGGGACCTCGCCTCTGAGGAGGCGCTCCTGGAGTATCTGGACACGGCGTTCGGGGGGCATCCCGAGCGCCACGTCCTGTGGAAGGTCTTCGCGCGTGGAACGAGCGCGGCGCGCGCGAAGGCACGCGGGTACAGGACCATGGCCATGCTGTACCCAAGCGAGGTCGCAACCTCGGACCTGTCCCAGTGGGACGTGATAGGGATGGAATGGAGCGCAGGCCCGGACGTCTGGAACCGCGTCAACGCGGCGGGGCGTCCGACGATCGCGCACATCATCACGAATGAGTCTCAGGCGCGCCAAGCGCTCGCGAAGGGTGCGACGGGGCTCATGGCTTCGTGGCCCTCCATCGTCCACCCATAAGAGCGCCGCATCGACGAGCAAAGGCCCCACCACCCGGAAACGGGTGGTGGGGCCTTCCTTGCGTTATCAGAATTCCTCGATGCCTCCAGCGTGATGCGCGGGGTCAGACTAGCACGGCCGCGTCCATCCTCGCCGTCAGCGCTGCATCGCGCTCGCGGGTCGCGTGCTGATACCTGAGCGCGACGTCTACGTCGCTGTGCCCGCCTCGGTGGAGGAGCTCGGCAAGCGTGGCGCCCTGCTGGGCGAAAACCGTGAGCCCTGTATGTCGCAGATCGTGGAACTTTAGCCATGGGATGCCTGCAGCGTCGCGCGCTTTCTCCCACGCCGCTCGCAGCGAGTTGGGGTGGATCGGCAGGCCCCGGGTGTTCTCGGGGTGTAGGAGCCAGGATGTGGGCGCGGCGTCCACGTGCGCGTCAAGGTGCGCGCGCAGCGCGGGCACGAGCGAGGCGGGAATGACAATCTCACGCACGCCGGCAGCGCTTTTCGGCGGAGTCTCGACCGCGCCGACGCCAGTCAGATACTGCACCTGCCGCTCAATCCGCAGAGTAGGCGGCGCCGCCTCGAGGTCGAGGTCTTGGCGCTGCAAGCCGATCGCCTCGCCGAGGCGGGTCTGACACCACGCCGCGAGTAGCACGGCAACGCGCAGGTGAGGGGGCATGGCGTTCGCCGCGGCCTGAACCTCCTCGGGCGTCGCCACTTGGCGCCCACGCTCCCGCGTGGGCACATGCTTCTGTCCCTCCGGCACCTGGCAGGGCGTCGCCTCGACATGCCCAGACTTGACCGCCGCGCTCATGCACGCGGAGAGAGTCATATAGACAGGGCGAGCAACGCCAGCGCCGCGCTCATCCCACACGCGCCTGTACCACTGGGCCACGTCATCGGCGGTAATCGACGCAAGCGGCCGCCCCCCGAAAGCCTCGACAAGCCGACGCATACGGTACGTGTGTGTCTGAATCGTTTTCGGCGTCCGCCCGAGACGCTCAAGCGACGAAAGCCACTGCGCAGACCACTCGCCAAACGTCAAGGTCGCCCGCTCAATCGCCCGCGCCTCGGCCCGCTCGCGCTCGCGGGCTTCCTTGGGACTGGTCCAGGTACCCTCGCTGATCTCGGCCTCGGTGCGGGCGAGGAAGGCACTGGCGTCACCCTTGCGGACGAATGAGTGTCCGGCAGTGTATTTGCCACCGTCGGGTCCGGTGTAGCGGGCCTCATACCTGCCCGAGCGGTTCTTGCGGATCGACCCGAAAGCTCGGCGGCCGCTCATGTCTCCTCCTCCACGTCGAGTGGCGCAGCATCTTTTTCCACCGTCTGCGCCACGCCTGCGCCACAGTCAATGATACATCCTGATGTGTCCTGATACATGCACCCGGGGTGATGGGCGGACGAAAACCGTTGCGATCACAGTAAAAACCCCGGAATCTCAATGAGATTCCGGGGCGGGGGTGGAGATGGGGGGAATCGAACCCCCGTCCAATAGCCGGCCCCGAATTCTTCTCCG